>Ga0098055_1000628_pt1 | contig 20519 bp, 24 predicted proteins | sample 17_taG_FD_75107 | JGI IMG/M metagenome (GOLD analysis project Ga0098055, IMG submission 75107) | Marine viral communities from the Subarctic Pacific Ocean - 17_ETSP_OMZ_AT15314 metaG | ecosystem: Environmental > Aquatic > Marine > Oceanic | place: Pacific Ocean | collected 2015-01-18 | reverse complement strand
TCAGATACCCACTCATGCTCATCAATAAGCTCAGCGGGAATATCGAAGTTTGACCTGTTTGAAAATTTACCTGCCATAATAATGTTCCTTATGCGTCAGTATCACCAGCATAGTATCTTGGCAAGTCAAAGAAATCATCTGCCATGTCTTGAATATTAGCTAGTGCTGGCTCGTCCAGAATAGCGGTATTGTCCGTTAGACTGCTAAAGGTGTCAGTATCAACATTGTGATAGCGACCAGCGGAAACTCTAATCTGAGCCGCTCCATTCTTAATGCCGTTAGCAGATATAGCTTTTACGATTGTTGCCATGTCTTCTCCTTTATAGGTTGTATTTCAGTTCTAAGAACTGTTGAATCATTATTGTGTGTTCATCACTTAATGGGGAGTTATAGAATAGCATTTCAGCAATTTCCCCATCAAAAAAGTTACCTTCTGTACCTTGAAACAAACCACCTACAGTCCAATCATCAGCATTGAACTCAAGTGCGGCACTAACAGTATTATACGCCGTTTGGCCTACATACCCTGTTGCATTGTCTGCTTCATCAACGTGAACAGTAACAATTTGAAAATCATTTACCGTTAGGTTAGCCGAAGGGATTGATGTATTCCATGCCGAACCATCCCATATACTCAACCCAGGACTTCCCCCAGATGGGCTAATAGCTAGTGTACCAGCTAAGGATGTTCCTCCAGATGCTTGAGCTATAATATGTTGCTCTACACCTGACTCTAAACTTCCCGGCCTTAGAACGAAGAATAGAGTGCCAGAGGACAATCCTAAAGTAGGAGCCGTCATCTCTTCGGAAACCCCATCAAAGATTGCAAAGAAGTGACCGTTGGCCCCGCTTCCTCCAACCCCAGAACCTCCACATTCCCCACCACTTCCAGCAGGAAGATTAACATTCCCACTTCCAAGCAGAGGGGCTTCAGAGTTAACACCCTGATATAGTACACCACCACCAGATTTGTCATCCCAGTAGTTTATATAATTACAGGCACCAGCAGTCCACCCATTATTGTCAGCCTCAGCCCAAAAATGAACACCAGGAACACCACTAGGAAGAGTAGCATCTCCAGCACCAGGAAAAATCCCCTCCATAGCCTGTTCACCAGCCTCCCCTGTCCCACGAGGTAGTGGACTAACTCGATACAGAAATTGATTGGTTATATTATCAACACCACTATCGGCAGTGGTTAGTGTGCCGCTTCCAAAAACACCTACTCTATCCCAAGTGCTTCCAGAGTCATCGCTTCTTTCAACATGAAACCCTCCATCAAATGTGCTATTATTAACCCATGAAATTGTATTCTGGACATCGCTGTCAACTACTACAGTGGAGTCAATTGCCATTAGCTAAAGAATTCCCTTCCCCTATGAGGGTTTACTGCTGAGGTTGTATGAGTAAAATCAGCATTATGTGGACCGATGATAGAAGTACCCGGTTTAGAATTACCCATCTTGTATTCTAATACAGCACGAGCATACTTATCACATAGGTCTTCTGCCCACGCTTTGGTATCTGTGCTTGCTGTTCGGCCATCAATTGAGGAGACATCGTCCTTAACGACAAATCCTTGCCTGGATTTACGTCTCCATTCTCCCTGTCCAAGAAGACACGCCGCCTTAAGGACCACAAGATTTACAAACGCTTCATCGCGAGTGGCATCTGTCGGGTCTGGCGTAATGTCGGGAGTGGTATGGTCAAAGGTATAAGACTTAGAGAAGTCTACCTCTTGTATCATGAGTTGACCAGAAGATACTATTAGTTGTTGCAGTGAGGTATCATTGAACTCGTAGGGAGTGGTAATATCACCCACAACGGAACGAAGGATAGTCACCATTTCGGTTTGCCAAGACATGCTCTCTCCAAGTTTGAATGTTAAGACAAAAGAAAAGGCCGGATTGCTCCGACCTTTCCTTTGACTTTCGACTTTTAAGAAACTTCTCTTAGAAGCTGCCGAGGATGACTCGACGGTTGTCCAAGATACCGAATCCGTGTTCTGCCCAAGCGTAGAACCCGGCACGACGCTGACGGTGCAGCATGTTGTCGGTGAACACTTGAACGTCTTCAACCACAGGCATGACGAAGGAGTCATTGGTGGACAAGTCCAGGCCAACAACCAATTCAAGGTCACTACCTTGCAATGAACCGGAAAGCTCATTGGTGAAGAAGTTTTGATACTCTTGACCTTCGCCAAGTTCGTCAAGGTCATGCAGGTTAACCTGGAAGATACGGTTTAGCGTACCATCGGCTGCATTGAAGATGCGATTACGAGTAATCTCATCAACTTGGTCAACACCCCAGTTACGGATGTCTTCGACACCTTCTGGGCTGAGGTACATGTCCGTGAGCTTACCACGGTTTTGGCTAGTGGAGTTACCACCACCATTACGACGCATGACAGTCTTCATCAAGCTAACGATTCGCTTGGTGAACTGACCAGCGGAAGCATCGGAGTCAAAGACCACGATGTTACGGTCAACGCCAGCAGCCATAATGGTATGCCAAGCGTCGTCATTCGTCTTCTTGACGAAAGATGCCTGAAGCACTTGCAAAGCACGAGCCACAACATCCCAACGAGCATTACGAGCGTAACGCAGAATCCAGTCAATGGACGCACCTACTTCGTAGGTTGGAACCATGACGTAATCGCCTTCGACGTTACGTTCTGGAATTCGACCGTGGTTAGGAATGGTGTAAGCAACGAAATCTTTCTCGGTGCCTGGAGCGAGGAAGTCGAGTGGGAACTCAGGCGGGGAGCCTGGAACCAAACCGATTCGCTCAAAAATATTCCCGGTAATATCACCGGCAAGAACACCCTGGCGTAGAGGAGTCGTCAACGCGACGGCCAATTTGCGAGTTGCAGCCAGGGAGATTTCTTCGTTAGTACTTCCACTACGCACGAGCAAGTCGGTCATAGCTTGAGTAGGCTTAATAGTAGCCATTGTGTTTAGTCTCCTTTTGTTAATTACGCCAATGTTGGACGTGGGCCAGAGGTAGGCAGTTTGACGTAGACCTTAGTATAGCCGTCTTCGTCTGCAACGCCTTGGAATTCCCCAATTGGGAAAGCACCATTGGCTTCTGCCGTATCAAGTAAACCGGAAGGACCGACAAAACAAGTTTCGCTTCCCACAGGGGCAGCGACGATGTCAGGTCGAACCATATTGGTGACAACGTAACCTTCCTTAAGAAGCGTTACCTTTCCACCCTTCTGATGTTCATTCTTGTGTTCATTAATCTTGGTACGAGTCAGGTCTTTGTTGACCATGTCGTTCAGAAGGATACCAAGCGGAACTGCACCGGATGGATTAGCTGCGTATGTGGCCAAGTTTTGACTTTGGTCCATAGCTGCTCCAGAGCCAGCGGTAGAGAGGGTTGCGATACCACCACGCTCGGCAACTTCATTCATGTGCCAAGCAATATCAGTGATTCCCTCGTAGCGGTCACCTTTGAGTGCCATTGTGTTTAACCTCCGTTAGGTTGTTAAGTGAGTGAATAAAAAAGAATCGGCAATTACTTGCTGTCTTCTTCGGGACCGTCAGAAGGACTAAGCATAGACCCAAAAGTGCTGGCCATTGAAGCCATCAATTCAGCGTCTTCATCGTCCTGTTCTGAACTTGCAGCGGAAAGGTCGATACCATCTTCCTCTTCGCCATTTTCGAGGGCAGATGCAGCGGAAGCTTCATCACCTTCTTCTTCTTCAGAAGACGCATCAGCTTTTTCGTCTTTTTTGTCTTCGTCTTTGCCTTTGCCTTTCTTCTTAAACTTATCTTTGTCGAACTTCCCACGGGCCTCAACAAGGTCAGCTTGCGTGCTAACAAATTCCGCGAAAATTTCGTCATCGACGCCAGAGAACTTTTCAGCCATCTGTTCTGCGTCTGCCTTATCAACACCCTTATCGACTAGTTGAGAAACTCGCTCAGTCTTTGCGGAAGTTGCAGCAATCTCTTCAAGCTTCTCGGAAGCTGTGGAAAGTTCGCTTTTGGTTTTGTCATGGTCTGCGGTAGCAGACTCGGTAGCTTTTTCAGCCTCAGCCTTTGCACTTCGAAGATTACTGATTTCAGTATCCTTCTCTGCAATGGTGGACGTAAGAGCTTCAATCTCAGAGCGAAGAGTCGCGTACTCAGCTTGAATCTTCTCTTCACCGGCTTTATCAAGTCGGTCGCGAAGTTCAGCAATTGCACGCTGAGCGTCTTGCCATTGAGCGTCAGTGACAACACTAGTAATCGTGTCGGCCATACTGGTCTCCTTCTTTGTGTTTGAGTTAATTATGATTTTCGACTGCGGAACGATTAAACCATCTTTTTCGTTGAAAGAGGCCACTATCCCTTCGAACCTTGAAACATCATTTAAGATGTGACTTTCAGGATTACCTGGGTCATCTACCAAACCTTTTCCGCTAAAGGCGAGGTTTCGCATCATTCTTCCTACACGGTGGCCTTCGTATTCGCCATTACCGCCGTAAGCTCTCAAATGCTTGGTTAAAAACGCACTGTCGTTAGAGCGGGCAACGACGTGACTTAGTCCATCTGGGGCTGTGACTGCGTAATCAAAGTTAGAGAACAACACTTCCATTGAGACCATCCACTTACCAGCGGCAATCTCTTGTAACATTTCCGCCGTCTCATCTTCAAGTGTTTCATCTCTACAACTTAGATGTTTATAGAGTACCGCACTTGTGAGAAGGTGGAACTTATCAGGAAGGTCATCAATAACTGTATTGTTAGGTATCAGACTATAGTTGTCATCAACCCCGCAGCATCCAGTAATATGGCCGAGAATGTGCCTAGGGTTATGCTGAAAGTTAAAAGGCTTATCTTCTGGCGTCAATCTAGCCGCCCAAGTCTCTTCTCTATCAAACACATCATCATTCTTATTCCAACCAGTTGTGGTCAAAATAGTATGAAGATAGTGTAAGTCATACTGACCCTTATTAGTAGCATGTGCTACCTTAGCCCATTTTTTAGCTGATTCTTCATGGCTGGTACTTGCGACCGCACTCAGAATTCGCTCATCGACTGTTACTGGACAAGCTATTGCAATGGAACTTTTTTCTTGTATTATGTTAGTCAACCCAGCATCACGCTCGGCTGCATAAGTAGCTATTGCTCTATGCATTAAAACTGTCCCTTCGTATTAGTTATACACCAAAAAATATTAATAGCCCAGTTTTCCTCTTAAAAACTGGTTTATCTCTTCGTCCACAGGGTCTACCTCAGCAATACCCACTAGACCTGGAAGCTTATCTGAGGTAATTGCACTACCATCGGCAATCGCCTTTTCGGCCTCATTTGAGCCAGCAGAGAAGAAAACCACTCGTTTCGCAAGTTCTTCGTCCACATTGACTTCCGCCGTTTCTACAGAAACTTCTACGAAATTCTGGTTATCGGCCTCATCGTGGCTTCTCCACACGGAAACATGATTGACATTCTTCAATCTTTCACCGTTGACATCCACGTCTAATTGTTTAGATTTAGTATCATACGCTACGTTAATAATCGCCATTGTTTCTCCTTAGTTAACTTGTTCCCACAATAAAGAATACACCGCAGCTTGTACCGAACGCATTTCGTCGATATTTGGCTCACGTCCATTATTCTTCTTTAGCTGGGACACGAAAGCACTGTGGCACTTGTTAAAGATTAGTGGAAGGGGTTTATTATTTGCTGCTATTCTAGCAATTACATCATCTGTTACTTCTTCAAAAGGGCTCAGGCTGGCCAGTACCTTAAACTTCATGCGTTCTGCCGCTGCCGTCTCCTTCTTAGATAGGCTTCTCATGCTGTCTTTACCGAAGTGGGAAAGCATAACAGGATTGACCTTGTCGGCTATAACATCTTGAACTTGCTTAGCCCACGTCATTTGTGTAAGGAAGGACGCTGTATCCTCTATAGAATCAGCAGCGGTTCTCACCTTGAAGCTACGCTCCTTGCGTCCACCGGGGCCATCCTTCTTTCCGGCTGGTCGTCCGTTTTTGCCAGGAACCTTCTTAGAGGGGTCTCCAGGCTTACCTGATTGAGCATTCTTCTGTATCATCGTTTCAAGCTGTCGGTCGAATGGAGATTTCTTGTCAGGGGTTAAGTCTTCTAGTCCAGCATCTTCTGGATTAATATAACCTCGCTGCAATGCCATCTTAGTATACTCATGTTCTTTCTCAGCAGTAAAGAAGGCACCAGCCTTAGGATTACGCTTACCAGACTCACGTTCTTTCTTCTCTCTCTTCTTACGAATCATTTCGACTGCATCATCCTCTCCAAATCGCTCCAACAAGGTTTCATCACTAATAAGGTCTATCTCATACAGACTCTTAAGTAGACCCTTCTCTGCGGCTTTATCAGTCAACGTCATTTGGTCAAATACCACTTTAGCCCCTGGTTTTAGGCCCATTGCCTGTCGGAACAACTCAATCTCCTGCTCCCAGAATGCAGTCAAAATACCACGTCCATAGTTCAGTCTCTCCACAAGTGTTTGCATAGAGATGAAGTTATTAGTAGTACCACTCATGCTGCTATTACCAGTTAGAGTACCTGGAACACCAAACGTTTCGTATAGAGAGTTTAGCACAGGCTCGTACTTAGTAGAGCCGAGAAACTGATGAACATCTGTCTTCACGCTATCGACCTTGAGGTCTGGACCCCAAATAAGGTCAAAGGCTCCACCACCGGGGTTACTTAGAAGGATGTCGGCTAGTTTGTTAATAGCTTCATCTGTAGGAATAATGCCTTGGTCTAGGTCACCAAGTGTCCAAACACGGACTTGAGAGATAGCACCGTCGAGTGCTGCGAGGTCTGCCAGTTTCATCTTCTCTAGCAGGATAAGGTCATCCATGGCGGCATAGGCGATAGGGTCTGCCCACGTTTGCCAGTCGTCCTTTTTGTAGTGAGATACTACAATTTTATCTCCATCAAGAATATAGAACTGCTTACCGCTCTGTGCTGCTACACGAATATCATTAGGAATCTTCGCCACTAACGCACGCTCTAGTTCATCACGAGGGTGTAGAATCTGATTTCTCAGGTTGGCAGGCAGAGCCAAGGCGATAACTTGCTCGCCCACAAATTGTCCTAGTGCCCCACCAGCAATCTCTATGGTCATCGGGTTTAAAAAGTTGTAGCGACTGGGGATTACACCCTTTCTAGTCTGTAGAGGAGCATCTAGTTCTTCTGTGGCCTCTAATTTGGCACCCATTGCAGACATTAGCTTCTTAGCTTTTTTGCCCAACTTAGCTGTCCATCGCTGAACCACCACATTTCCTAACCTGTATAAATAGTTAGCAAAACGTTCTGAGACATGCTTACCACGAACTTTCTTCCACCACGCTCTATACAACTTCTGTTGTTTCTTATCTGGGTGAACTATGTTAACACCCTGTACAGTAAAGTCGCCCATGAGGTCCACAATATTACGAACCAAGCCCACTCTCCTGTAGGCCTGATTTGAAAAGGACATGATGTCTTTCGGCTTTACCGGGACACTCTCTGATGGCCGAAACGATTCATAGGACTTACGAGTGAATTCGTTACGCACACTGATGTTCGTAGACACATCCTCAAATAAAGTCCTATCAGCACTAGCAAAGTGCATCCTGTCACCCGCTGCGACACCAGTATACGACCCCACGGCTTGGGTCAATGCGTTTTGGGCAATCTGAATGCCATTCTCACTGTTGGGATTAAATACGGCAACCGCAACCTTCGATTTTTGAGATAAGTCGTTTGTTTCCATATGTTTAGGTCGCCCTTGATAGTAATTGTATTGGTTATGGGTTTACAATGGTATTATACGCCAAATAATACTATTGCCGATGAACACCCTTCCCATATGACCGCTTATTCATTCCAGAAACAATATGGGCGGGTCCAGTATATAACTGACCAGTCACCCCTCTCGATACGCTTTGTTGCCCAACGAACCCTCCCACAAAATTATGTGGCTGTCCTTCCAGCTTCCAATCCATAACATGTGCCACCTGATTAGCTATAACAAGGGCACTGTACCTATCCTTGCGGAGGCGGGACTTCTTACCACCGGGTGCCGGAACTTCGGGCGTGTCCCACTTATCCCTACCTGCTGGAGTTTGCGTATGTTCGATAATTGCAAGCTCATCTTTAATTGCTTCGATTTCCATAACACAATCTTCCAGCGTGTCGTAGGTTTTGTTAGCAATACTATCTTGAGCAATAGCATCACCCACTGTCGCAGAGTCGAACCACGGAAACAAGATAACTTTATTCTCTAGGTCTTTTCTAAGGTTGTGATTGGCTTCTGAGTTAAAGTTAGCATTAGCGAACTGGACCATATGAAGAATATGAAGTCCCGGTTCTCCGTCTGTAGGCTTCTTTTCTTTCTCCCACCAGAACGGGTCTTTTTCTCCAGGTGTCCCCTCGCAACGATAAGGCCATATCATAACCTCACCCTCTTCCAAAAGCTTTGTATCGTGTAATGCTTCCATGATAGCAATACCACCACCTTGTGCATCAATCGCGATATGGTCAGTTGGGAATACCTTCATGAGGTTTCTAATCTTACGGGCACAGTAGTTATAGTAAGATTGATTAGTAGCTTCTCCAGTATTCTTCATTCTCTTTCTAAGCTCTTGTCGAGTCACGGACCACGAGTAGACAATCTTTCGGTGTCCAGGGCTTACCTCTAGGATGACTAAAGAGAAGTTGTCATTTTCAGATGCAGGGTCCAAGCCATATACATATTTAACATTTGGATTACCTGATGTAACCGCAGAGAACGGCTTAATGGTTTCGCCCGTTCCAATAAGCATATCCTTGCTACACACGCAACTCTCGACGAGGGAGCGTTTAAAGAACCCGTTAGAATCCTTAGCGAAACATGCTGCATACTCCATTAGATAGTAGGAAGAGTGATACAGAGCCTTAGCCTGAGAGATTTGACCCATATCCATGAAGTCCTTAGGCATACTATTAACATCCAGACGGATGATAGAGTATTGTTTCCAATCAAACTCTTCTGGCACTTGTCCCTGTAGAATCTCTTGCAGTTTTCTTTCGTCTCCACCGCTATTGATAATATTGCGATAACGAACAAAATAATCATGGAAGTGATTGAAACCATAATAAGCTGTCCCAGAAATAATATTCTGGTTACCCATCGGGAGTTCTTCTTCAGCATCCTCAGCTTCCCTATACATACCAAGCATCTTAAGGGCCTCAATTCGCCCTTGGTCAATAACCTTAGTAACAGGGTCTAATTGTACCGAACCGAAACCCTTAATAACAATTTCGAAAATCTCTTGTGGAATGGATGCAAATTCGTCAGCCACGATATAGTTAGCACGTAAACCACGAATCTTAGAACCATCACCGAGAGGAATAGCAGAGATAATACTGGAGCCGATGTAGAAGATACACCTGTCGATGTCTCTCTTTGGTCCCTGGTGTTTTCCATCGCCCACAATGTTACGGAAGATGGGACTGTTACGCCACAGGGTTTCCATGTATTCAAACAGAAGCTTAGACTGACGGAATGCAGCACCAACCACAACAACCTTAGCCCCAGGCTCAAAGATAGCCCTAAGCACAGAGTACAAGGCTAGGAGGAATGTTTTACCACCACCACGAGTAGCGATAAACATTGGGAACTTACGCTGCCAAAATTCTTGCAAGATAGCAATCTGAACAGGGTGTAAGTTTATATTGAATAGCCACTTACATGTATACCAGAAGTTTTCCGGCTGTCGCATGAAGTCAATCATTTCATCAATCGGGGACTGATGCCATGACTTATCCATTAGTGGATTATCAATCTTTAGTTTTCTGGTATCGCCTAACCCCAAGTAGTATTCATCAAGGAATCTTTCTAGGTTATTGGGGTCATTGACAATATCCGCACTAACTATCGGTGCTATCTTTGGAATCAACAACTTTGCCATACTGCTCGACCATCCTTTTGAATATACTACCAGCCACACTTAGTCCGTCGTCTTCACCAACGAATAAAACATGAACATTTGGAAATTTAACTTGTAGTTCGAGGGTCTTACTGAGAGCAGCATAACCCTTGAACCGTATCATATTAGCTGCGGCACGAGGAATCTCGGGTATCTTAGGATACTTCAAGAATTTCCCCATGTCAAACTCAAGGACAAGCCAGATGTGTTTAAGATGAGAGCCACGCTCCATCTCTTTGTAGAATCTGGTACTGTGTTTAGCTAGGTTAGCAGCAAACTCAGAAATAGCACCTTTTCGTTCTATTGTAAATATATCCTCAAAGCCCTCAAGGGTGTAATCACCCACCTCCAACTTTTGAGTTTTCATCCCCGCACACTTATCAGTCTTGTAGAAGAACCACCCTTGTTCGGTCTTCTCTCTAGTGTCACGAATAACTGAGTATTTTTTTGTAGTCTTCATCGACCATCTCTTTCACTAATTCTTCAAACTGAATCTCAGGCTCCCACCCAAGTTCCCTCTTTGCCTTGGAGGCGTCTCCAAGTAGGTATTCTACATCGAAAGGCCGAAAGAATTCTGGGTCAACTACCACGTAGTCAGTCCAATCTTCAATGCCAATCTCCTTGAACGCGACATCTAGTAGGTCGCGGATACTGAACGTTTTACCTGTTGCTAATACATAGTCATCAGGAGTCTCTTGTTGTAACATCATCCACATACCACGGATATAGTCTCGGGCATGTCCCCAGTCTCTACGAGCATCTAGGTTACCAAGCCGAAGTTTAGGAAAACCTTCTTCATTAGCCACTGAGTTATACAGCATGTCCTTATCTCCAGAAAGACCCTGTCCATTATTGTTCCACTCTTTAAACTTGGCAATCCACATAGTAACCTTACGGGTTACAAACTTCTCTCCTCGTCGTGGCGACTCATGGTTAAATAAGATACCACTACACGCGAAAAGACCATAACCTTCACGATACATACGAACAGCATTATGAGCGGCAAGCTTAGCGATGGCATAGGGTGAATTGGGATGGAATTCTGTAGTTTCATCTTGGTAGTACTCCGTAGTATATTCAGGTGGACTATTTGGTATTTCCCCTTGGTTCTCATTAAGACTATGGCGTTCCTTCATATTACTGCCGAACATCTCTGAAGTAGAAGCTTGGTAGACGCGACTGTGTGGCGAATGCTCCTTTACAGCGTCCAGAACGTTGAATGTGCCGTTCGCGTTGACTTCGTGAGTGAGAGTCGGTTGTTTAAATGAAGTGCCCACATGACTCTGTGCGGCAAGATTGTAGACTTCCTGTGGTTGGTGTTCGGCTATAATCTGGGATACGCTCTTGGCATCCACTAAATCGCCCTCGACCAACTTAAAATTGGGGTTGTCTAGGATGTGCTTTAGTCTTTGTGTGTTGTCAGTACTTGTTCTTCGGACGACACCTATTACTGTATATCCTTTTTCAAGTAGGAACTCACTTAGGTAAGAACCGTCTTGACCGCCACATCCCCAAATAATTGCTACCTTACGCTCTGTCATATTTTTTTCCTTTGTGTAGATTTTCCTTAGCCCATAAAGGCTGTAAGTTTGATTTGTCCTCTTCGGACTCAAATGAAGTTGGTATTATTGGTGTACAAATAACCAACTCTTCTCTCCTTTTCTTTCTCTCTGCTATTCTTTTATCCTCATGGTAGGTTTTACACCCTGATTCGTCACGATGAATAACCTTAACTATTTGAGGAGTAGCTAATATTTCCGAAAATGCCTTTTCCATGTCTTCGATAATAAGTGCTTCCTCAAAGACACCACCAGACGCCTTCAGTTTTCTTTCTTTTACTGTCTTTTGAAACCTGTCAGACCTGTCGTAGTAATACCCTGCACGACTTTCGTATTTTTCAATAACCTCTTCTGTTACTTCTGGCTCCTTAACCTTCTCGGGTCTTTGTTTGCTATAGAACCAATACTTAATAAGTTCCTTAATCACTTTCCACTTAAACATTCGTTTTCCTTTATATTATCATTATGAACGAGACTAGCCATATTACTCCTGCAACACATAAGCCAGTCAAGAACCCCTTCTGGAATGCCTTATCGTATCTATCTTTACACAGCTTCAGTTTCGTCTGGAGAAGACGGAGCTTCGCTCTCTTCACCAACACGTACTGTCTCTTCTTCTGATATTTCTGCATGACGTTCTCTATCCCTCTCTACCGCTTCGGGTGTTAGGAAAACCTTGTCGTACTCTCCATCTTCAAACTCATGGTCTACCTCAAACCCCTCTTGGAACTTAAGGGCTGAAAGCTTAATTAGCTCGTTACGGCGACCCTGTTCGTCTCTCTGTTTCTTCTCGTCTAAATATTTGATTCTCTCAAAGAAGTTAACCTTGCTTTGCTGTTCGGTTTTAAATCGCTGGTCACGAGTACCCTTCAACTGCTCGAACTTCTTATCCTTCTTACCTTGAAGGTCATTACCCATCTTGGTAGCGGTCTCCATAGCAGCAACACACTGGGAGATGGTACGATTTATGTTCGACACCTTCTCTGTCTTCTCACCGACATCTTCAATTCGGTAGGCCTTCTCCAAATCGCCTCTCAGCCTCTCAATATCAGTTGATAGACTACTACGGTCTTCCAGGGCTCGGTTCAACTGAATGTCCAGCATGATAAGGTCTTTAATCATCATTTCATCAGTATGAGCTACATCACTACCAACAAACTGTTCATATAGTGCTGCCCAAGACTGTTCGAAATACCTCTTCTCGTCAGAACTAATAAGCTGTCTCTGTACGGCATTCCAAAAATAACGGGTGTGAAGAACTGCTACATAATTATTAGAGGGGGCAGGATTACTCTCGACTGCCTTGCTTTCCGCTCGGATTCTCTCGACGGCCAAAACCGTCCTATCAAATCTCTTTGCGATGTCTTTGTCGGATTCAGTAGCTAGATAAGATTCTATCCGACTCTTCTCGTCTGCCCCTATTCTACCCTTCTTCGTCATGGTTGAGTATCTCCTTAATTTTGTCGATTAATTTATCACGCCGGGGCTTGGGGACTGTTACACCGTCAAGAAAAGATATAAAATCACGTCTAAACTCAACTGGCAACTCCCTGTCAATAATGTCAAAAATCTCTGAACGTTGAATGTGGTCAACAAAGTTAAACTTATCAGTGTTTTCATAGTTACTCTCCATAGCGAAGGGTTGGGCGATGTTTCTTTTTAAGGAGTTTCTCTCACGCCACTTCTCGCGTTTTTCTTCGGAAATATCTTTGGGTTCGGGACGATACCATTTGTCTCTTTTTAGGGAGATGAGACGGTTGCGGATATGGGTTACTAGAAAAGTGCGGAGCGAAGCCCCGCGAGTTGCATCATATTTATCCAGCACATTCAGTGCGAAAATCCATGCTTCCTGACTAATATCTTCTACATCGTATGTGCCGAAGGTAAACTTGCCTGCAAACATTCTGATGACCTCAGTGATGGTGTCCATCACTTCTTCTTCAGTATATCCTTCAGGAATATTATTAAGCATTGCTGTTGGAATTGTCGCCATCCTCTTTTTTAGAGCCGAGAAGAACATCTAGTCCATCTTCCTTCGATGGGTCTTCTTGCTCTAATTCATCTTTTGTCTGCTTTTGGCTGTTCGCCGCTTCTGTGGTGTATAATTTGCTAGGGACCACATTTTGGTTGGAATTCATAAAGTCTCCTGTGTATAAAAGTTACCAATCACACCCTATTATACACATAGAGAAAGGAAAATGTCAAATGAACAAAGTTTGGAATGAAGTAGAAATCGCATTCTTGAAAGAAAATGCACAAAGACTTACTGATAATGATGGTGCCCGTAAGCTCAGTGAATTGGTAGGAAGAACAATCACTATGGAGTCTTGGCGTAAGAAGAGACAGAAGCTCAAGATTAGGAAGAGACCCGGTCGCGGAGTGTGTGAACTAGAAACCACTAGGACTGTTGTCGGCTTTAATGGTGAGATTAAGTACACCCCTGCTGACTGGCCTGATAAACAACCGAACGTAAACTGCTACGGTGAACCGGCTTACGTCAATCCTGACCTCTGGCCCGGTGGTGCTGAGTATCTCGAACAAGAGGAAATCAAGAGATTGGTGGAACGTAGCAAGGTGTCTGAGGTAAACCCTCCTAGTGAGAAAAAGGACAAGTAACATGAGTAAGAACTATGAAGAGAAAACGTGGGAAGAGTTTCGGGACAGTGGCTTAGGTTGGTTTATTAATATGACCCTACATGCCTTTGGTTGGAGTCTGTGCTTTGAGTCAGATGAGAATGGTATTAGAAGGGTGTTTCCTGCCAGAACTACTTGGATTGGGTTTAGTGAGGAAGATAACGAAATCTCTCACGAGAAATTCAAGAAATATATGAAAGATTATACTAATGAAAAATAGCACCGACAAGATATACGCCTGCCCGCTTTGTGGGCACTACTTTGCCTCGTTAGGAACAGACGGATGCTTTCATAGTCCTCAAGGGTTACTTGGTATGATTACGCCTGTGTTGATGGAGGTTGACGAAGCTTTGAGTAGGTGTTATGAAGACATGGAGGAGTTGCAGACCAAGATGGCAAACGCCTCCGACAACCTTGAAAAGCTAAAGGAGATTAAGCGTGACTATTAAGAGACGCTCGACACTTCGCCACAATGTCAATTGATATACACTATAAGGGGCGACTTGGTAATAACCTCTTTCAGTATGGTATCGCTCTTATAATAGCAGAAGAAACAGGAATAGGTCTCGCTCCCTACCAGGGAAGAAATAGAGACTTGTTTAAAAACTGCATGAGTCACATACCAGAAAACAGAGTAAGAGATATGTCTTACTTTATCCCAGTCGTTAATATAAGACAAGACTTTGATTTTAATGAAATAGTTTCTATCTCTAGTCATATTGATAAGATTCACCTTGATGGATTTTTTCAAGTGGCTGACTACTACGAATGTTACAGGAATAGACTTAAGCACTGGTATCATATTCCAGAAACAGACTGGACCCCAGATGAAGAAGACATTGTATTCCACATTAGAAGAAGCGACTTTGCTCCCAACGATTCAATACTGCCTTTCTCTTGGTATGAAAAGGTTTTAGAGGTTGATAACTACAAAAAGGTATATTTGTGTGGCCACCCGGTTGACTTAGATGACGAGGTAAGAGGCTTCTTTAAGAAGTACAATGCTGAGTGTATAGGAACAGAAAACGAACTTTCTGCAATTCAAAAAATAAAAAGGTTTACAAAAGTGGTTCAGTCCACAAGTTCATTTTGCTGGTGGGCTGTTTATTTATCAGATAAAGCTATCAAAATATACACGCCTATTCCAAGTAAGGGGTTCTGGAGCCCCTCACGAACAGAACAGAGATTAATCATCAATCGTCCAGAATATATAAACTTTAAACAAGAAGAAGGAAAGTGGCAACTACAATCGAAAGTCGCAACTCCAGGCGTATAATATAGTGGGGTATCACACTATCATCACTCTTAAGGGGAGAGAGACACGCCATGGCAAATCAAATCAAGCTAAAACTAGAGTATCGACTGAAGCGAGCAGGGGCCAACTACCAACAGGCACTACTCGATGGAAACGGAAAGGATATAGAGAAATACCACAAAAAATTCCAAGATATTCAAATGACGTTAGGTTCGCCCGCCCGCATGAAGTTTGAGGAGGCGAATGAAGAGATAAGAATGTGCTATCTTAACGTGATGAGTATTGTTGGCGATGACGTGTGGGACTTCCTCATTAAAAATGAATTCTACAAAACCCCCTACACACACTAAGAAACGGATATTAATAACAGGAGCAGGCCGGTCAGGCACGAGTGTCTTTAAGATGCTCATGTCCACCGGCTTTTTTAATATACGGGCTCTACCGGGCGAGAAGTTCCCCGAAAAAAAGTTCATAACACCCCCAAAAATTCTCCTCGGCAAGTGTCTCGCCATCCCTCTCAAACGGATGCAAAAGTATCTACTTGACAGCGACTTAGCTGTCCTCTTTATGATTCGCCACCCCTATGATGTTCTGGTGTCAGAGCATCCATCAACGAGGGGGACTTATTGTACCCCACCGGAAGTGTGGAATCACATGGCAGACATAGCCTTATGTATGAGTGAGTCGATGACTGTTGTTAGTTACGATAAGCTAGTTAACCAGCCCGATGTACAGCAGAAACGTATAGCCGAAAAGTTGAGTCTCACAATTAAACGCCCGTTCTCAGAGTGTCACGAATACTTCGACGAGACCGATGTCGAGATGGTGAAGAACATGGGTGGGATAAGGCCTATGGATACTTCTAGGAATAAGATGTGGCACCGTCACTGGCACGCCGAACGAATCAATGATATTAAAGAACGATACCCTGACATGCTAAGGAAATATAACGATGTTCTCGAACTCTCATAAGTTTGTATATGTTCACCCACAAAAAACGGGTGGGAATACCATCTCTGAATATCTCTTTCCTCATACGGAGCATGTCAAGTATACTCGGGGCCAACTACTCAAGGGAGGCTTCAGTCTCGGACAGTCACAAGGTATCGGCAAGCACGCCGGGATTGAGTCTTACAAACGACTGGGGTTTCACCTTCGCATGGAGGAATGGACCGTGTTCGGCTCTATACGGTATCCCCTTGACAGGTTACTAAGCTGGTGGTATTATGAGAAGAGTGTAAAGACAGGTGAAGCAAATGGACCTACCAACTTCTACTCGTTGACCGCCTTTGCCAAGAAGTGGTATAAGGGGTACTCTTACAAAAATATGTTCCATGACGAAGCAGGGGAGCTAATTGTGAGAGACGTAGTTCGTCTCGAACGTATAGCCGACGACCTACCTCCTCTCTTAGCCAAAATAGGGATTGAGATAAAGGGTGAGGAGATTCCCAGGATTAATGGGAACAGTAAGAGGCCCATTGAGACGGAAGGGGAAGTCATGGCGAACCTCGACGCCTGGATGAGAGAGCGATTTCCGTTCGATTTCAGTTACTATGAGGAGAGTCCGTTGGAGAGGCTGAGGAACTGGGGGTATCAAAAGAGACTACTCTAATGGTATGCCATTCGGAAACATCTTATCTAACTCCTTTTTTCTTTTCCATGATTTTCTTGTGTATCCATGGGGCACTTCTGCCGCATCTTCTTCTGTCCATCCATTATTGATTCTTGATACATATATACTTGGAGATATTCCCTCTGCTAATTTTTTTGGCGAGTCAATTCTTTTCTTTTTATTGTTGTTTGATGTTGGTGGGGTAAGTATACATTCCGCATCATTCATTCCTAACTCTTTTCTTTTTTTAAGAGTAGTGTCGCATACTTTACATCTTGGGTCTCTCGCCCATTCCTTTAAGGTTTTTCTTTCTCCGTCAAACTCAAGAAATATTTTTTGTCTCCCGTATTTTGTGCTAAGACCTTTCTTTTTTAAGAAATTATACACAGAAGAATCCTTAACTCCATACAAAGGGGCTATTTCACGATACTTCATTCCCTTCCGTCTCATTTCAAGTATGTCTTCTAAATAAGGTTCTAACTGAGACTTTCTATTGTTGGCGACACCTTCTCTTTTTTTCATGGCTTTCTTATAACCTTCTGACTTCTTCCAGTCTTCCATATTATCTTTTGTAGAGCCGACAAGTAAATGCTCAGGATTCACACATGTTTTATTGTTACATCTATGTCTAATCACAAGCCCAAGAGGCCATTCCTCAGTATGTAAAAAATAAGATACTCTATGGGCCAACTTGCCGCTTATGTATAGATAGCCATCACGGTACGGTTTCTTTCCTGGGATTGTTAAACAGCCTGTCTCTCCTAAAGGCTCCAGGTTATTTTTCGATAACACCCTGCGGATATATGCGGTTAGCTTAGGGGGTTCAGAAGGAATCGTCTTGTTTGAGTATAGGTCTCTATTGGCTACCAACTCTTTGCCTTCCAGAGTCGCTGCTTCTTTAGCATCTTTACATTGAGCAAATAATGCGGCATAGTTATATCTTCGGTTTCGGACTCTACTACCTATATCATAAGACGAGCCCAAATAGGGCTTCTCGGAGGGGCTATTAGTTACCTTTAGGAGATAGACGCCTGGGATTCCAGAAAATTTACTTCGGAATGCTTCGATGGTGGTATAATGTGTCATATTCTATTATACCTCTCAAAAAAGGAAATGACCACTAAATAAACGGACTTAATTTTAAAAGATGGAGAAGCTCGCCTGGACCACCTACTCTTTTTACGGACCCCGGCCCCCCCCAACCGGGTTTATAAAACCCCCCATCGGAATATGCGGGGGGTATGGTTGACCCAATGGTGGGGGAGTCAGGCATCATGCCAGCGTAGGCGTGAGCGGGGGGTATGGCCATCCCTCATCGGGGGGGAGTCATGGGTGGTGCGTGGGGTGGGGGGTATGCTCGCCCCAATGGTGGGGTATACGCCTGGGGTAGCATACGGGGGGTGTGGTTGCCCCAATGGTGGGGAGTTATGCTGCATTTCGTCGCGATTCTAGCGGGGGGTATGTGCCCGCCCACTGGAGGGGGTGCATCCGTTTTAACACCCCTAGGGGACGATTCTAGTGGGGGGTGGATTTTGTGGGTCAACATACCTTATACGTATACGCTATCTGTGGGGCAAGCTAGACCCACTAGCAACCGGAGGCTTGGAACCCCCCATAGGTGGTAATCATTGTTTTTGGGAAGGTATAACCTTGTTTTTGGGAAAGAAATATCGGGTGGGGGGTGCGTACCCCCCCGTACCTGAGAGGCTCTGTGGGGGCTATGTGAGGCATCAAAATTTTAGGGTATAATACCCCAAAACGCGAAATATCCTACTTTTGGGGGTGGAGGTGACCACTACCCTCGCAAGGGGGGTATTACCTTATCTAACCCCCTCCAACGGGGGTGGTGGTATACTCAACGCCAATGGTGGGGTAAAATTGTACTGCCCTATCTAACCCCCTCGGATGGGGGTGGTGGTAAACCCAACACCAATGGTGGGGTATCACCATATCTAACCCCCTCCAATGGGTGTGGTGGTAAGCTCCACGCCAATGGTGGGGTAAAAACATACTGACCCCCTCTAACGGGGGTGGAGATGACCACTACCCCCGAAAGGGGGGTAAATCTGTACTGCCCTATCTAACCCCCTCCACCGGGGGTGGTGGTATGCTCCACTCCAATGGTGGGGTGAATTGTGCTATCTAATCTTACCCCCTCGATTGGGGGTGGTGGTATACCCAACACCAGATGGGGGGTGATGTATCACCAGACCATACCCACTCGAATGGGGGTGGTGGTGACCTCCATCCCAATGGTGGGGGAAACGCGAGTATTCGGCAATACCCCCCTAATGGAAAACATGTTTTTTCCTTACACCCCTCAAATGGAAAACAAAATACTTTCCAATTATTTTAACCCTAGGCTATCAAACGACTTACGACGATTTTTAACGGGGGGTATGGTGCAAAACACAATAGGTAAGATAGGGGGATAATCGACGTAAACCCTTTGATACCAATGGATTACGTAAACCCCCCTTTTGGGGCAATCGGTGTAGAGTAGAGGGACACGACGAAAACGAAAAAAAAAGTTCTTTGACAATTCAAACAAGCAGAGACAGATTGGCCCCCCGGCGGAGGTAACCCCCTCCCCCCCGGCTAATCCTCACAAAAAAAATTCCACTAGACCACTAGACCACCAACTAGACAGTTGGTACAATGCTATTAGACGAAAACGAAAACGCGAAAATGAGGGAATCAAAAATGTTAGGCTATCTAGTAGAAATTCTTAAAAAACAAGCCGAAAACGAAAACGCGAAAACTACCGAAAACGAAAACGAAAACTAACCCCCCCTTTTGGAGAAATGCTATGTTTTACACTGTTTTAAATGAGTCGCAAGTTTACGCCGATGCAATTTTAAACGCCCCCGGCGTTTTGCTTGATTTACGTGACTCCCCCCAAGTGGGGTCTGGTTGGGCCACCTATTTAGGGGTGGACGAAAGTGACCTAGTTCTACCGGGGGGTCGGTCTGCTACGGTGCGGATTTGCCGAAAATCGGTAGAGGAGCTTACCCCCCGACAGAGGCGTAAGCAAATGAGAAAAGAGATTGCCCCCCGAATGGCGGCGGAAGTCGCCTCGGAAGAGGGAGTCGAATGTGACCCCCTCCAACTGGTGGCTGGCCTTGCCATGAAAGAGGCATCGTCGATTCTCGATGATAAAGACCACCCGGTTGGGGGGTACTTTGACATCCCCCCGAAAGAGTGGGGTGCGGAAGTGATGAAACAACTCCGCATTCTGGGGGGTCGCCGCCTAGCTATGCTGGGGACCACGAAAGCGAAAGCAAAACGGGCGAAAGTTATCGAGAATTTGACTATCTCGATGGAATATGTGAGCACCACCTACTTGGGGGGGACGGTTACTAGCCCCCCACAAGTGGCAAGTGACAAGACCCTCGAATCCCCCACCGATGAGGGGGAAGAGGCCCCCCACGTCGAAACTCAGGCTGTAACCTTCAACGATATTGTTGAGGGAAACGCCTTCCTATCGGGGGGTGTGGAACACGTCAAAAGTGGCTCCTCCGAATCGGTGGT
>Ga0098055_1000625_pt1 | contig 20591 bp, 13 predicted proteins | sample 17_taG_FD_75107 | JGI IMG/M metagenome (GOLD analysis project Ga0098055, IMG submission 75107) | Marine viral communities from the Subarctic Pacific Ocean - 17_ETSP_OMZ_AT15314 metaG | ecosystem: Environmental > Aquatic > Marine > Oceanic | place: Pacific Ocean | collected 2015-01-18 | reverse complement strand
TTTCACATGAAGATACAAATTTAGTTATAACTGCATTGCAAGATATGCGTGCAAATTTATATATAAATAACAATATGGAAGAAATGCATAAAGTAAGTAAAGTAATTAAAGGTATAGAAAATGAAATGGAATCTAAAGATGTTAGTCAAAAGAAAATTATGATATCAGATGGGACTACTGAAGTAGGTTCAGAAACTGGAATAGAAGAAGATTACCAAAATCAAATACCAAGAAAAAATTGTGAGGTGTGTGATGACTAATAAACAAATATTACAAAATAAAGTATCTCATTTAGAATCTTTATTACTAGAGTCAAGCCTCGTTCAAGAAGGCTTGGCTAAAGAATTAAAAACTATACAAACAAAAATAGATAATTATAAAAAATCTAATAATCCTAAAGATTTAGAACAAAATAACGAATTGATTATGGAATTAATTCAAACTAGATTAGATTTAGGTAAAGAAACTTATCATCAAAATATTCCAATAATGCCAAAAGATGACATTACTAGGGATAATTTTTATGAAGCAGTTCAAGAAGCTCTAGATTTATCCGTTTACTTAGCAGCTTATATGTTAAGGCTGATGGAGGAGAAGGAGCGAAGAGAAGGCGAACCGACGACAGCAGACGAATACAATAAAGACATAACTATGGAAGAAGCTGCTGACTTTGGACCACCTTATTCCACTGCACAAGCCAATGCAATAGATGAGAGAAAAGCAAAAAATGACAAAATTAAAGAAAGCACAACTTGAATGCGCTAATTGGAATTGCGGTAATTGCATAGGTTGTACAATACAAGTCAATAAAGGATACTTAGAAAGAAATGGCTGGGTTCCAGTGTTTCAAACTATAAAATCTAAAAAAGTTGATAAGCCTTGTACAGTAGAAGAAGGTTGTAATTATTTTGAAAATTATATCTTAGAAAAATAGGTTCACTATATCTCGAGTTTTATCTTTCCTTGAGAGAACCTATTCCCTTCCACACAGGGAGATTGTTTTGGTTATTGGGCAATCTCCCTATCTTTTGCTACAGTAGACATTAAAGCTAATACAGTCATAGCACTTAACCCAGCTAATCCAAATCCAAATCTTCTAACCATAAATTTAGGAATATATTTCCAAGGAACCTTTTTTTCTAATATTTCTTTTCTAGCTTGAGTCATTATTTCAATATCTTTTACTGCTTTTTTAGTACTGCCAGGAGAATAAAGATTAGCAGCTATTTTAGCTTTATCAGGGCCTCTAGGGCTTCTAGCTATTTTTTCTACAATTTCTTTTTGTTTTTTAGGATCTAAACTAGCGCTAATTCTTAATTCAGCTTCAGGTATCGTTATTGTTTTAGGCTGTACTACGTTTATCACATCTCTGCCACCAAATTTCATTTTAAACAAATCTCGCTTATCATTAGCATAAAATGTAAGCTTATCTCTTTTTCTAGGATTCCACTCAACAACTCCATTATATCCTCCCCAATCAAAATTAGTTTTTCTAGCAGGACTTGCATTAAAATAAAATTTACCGTTAATTTTTTTATGATTCATTTTACTTGATTTTAATATTGCTTCTACTTTTTTTGAAGTTAATTTTGAAAAATCTTTTCCACCAATTCTATTCATATCTTGAAATATACGATAAGTAGGGTTATGAAATTGCATTCCTCTTAACACATCTCCATGAGCAGGCACTGTTTTATGTAATAAATACAATGCATGTCTTTGATTTTTAATACCTTGCTGCTTTGCTATCCAAGACATAGCTTCTTTACTACCACCCATATAAGATTGAGCTTTAACAGGATTATCAATTTTACTTACAAATTGTTGAGCATATCTAGCTACATCATCTGTAGCAGTTAATCCTTTATTATTAAATAGAAATCTATTAGAATAATCGTTTATTATTTTATAATGCTGTTTCTTTTGTAATTTTACAATATTTTTTCTTATATTATTATAAGCAGTTTTTTTTCTAGGTAATATATTGTTTTTATCATCAATTAATTTTAAAGAATTATTTCTTAAAGTATTTATTTGTTGTTGTTGAGAAATTAATTGTTGATGTGCTCTATTACTTAATCCAGTAACATCGTGAGCATAAGATTCAGCTGGATTAACAAAATTTTTCATTATATCTAAATTACCAGCTATAGCTTCTTTTCCAGAAGCAAAAATTTTTGCTCCAGGTTTCCCACTATAAAAACCATCAAGATAATTTTTCATAGTATCTAAATATTTTACTCTAGTTCCTATAGTAGAATTTCCTCTAGTCATAGATATTCCTGCTGTTCCAGAAGCAGCAGCAGCTATTAAAGCTTTTTTCCTTTCTTCTTGGGTCATCCAGTCCATTAGCCTACCTTAATCATTTCTTTATCTTTATCTTTTTTAACATATCTTCCAAATTGTTGATATGGTAATCCAGTTAATTTTTCTATAACTCTAGTAGGATTAGTAGTTAAACCACCTTTACCAACGAGATCATGACCAATACGTCCAAAAGGAAACATACTCCAAGCATAATACCCACCTAAACGCTCATAATCACCATTCATCATTCCTTTAAATAAAGGAGGAAGAATCCTTAGCGAAGGTGGAGTAATTAATTGTAACGGTGCAACTGCCTCAGGATAAGTACCAAAGAAAGCACGACTTCTTTCACGTTCATTACCAAAAGCCCAATCAGATAAATCTTGTAACCAGTTCCACGGAGCAGGCAAAGCATTTTCAAACAACGAGTACATAAATATAGAAGATAAGCCCATCATCATCATGTCAGCAATAGCTAAACGCTTAAAACGCTCATATTCATCAGTGCCTTTTCTAAATCCTCTTAAATTAGCTTCTTTTATTATTTGATTTCTAAATCTTACAGAGTTCCATGCCCATAATTGGAATCTAGTCATTACTTTGCCCATAGTAGACCTTGCAAAAGCTGGTCTAAATGGAGCAGAATATAAAAATTGTGTTGATTGCACACCTCTTTTTGCTATTTCGATAAGCATTGGATCATCATATTTTGTTATAGCACCCTGAAAATTGTTTCTAGCCTGTAAATAATGAGCCATAAACGAATCTCTACGTAAAGTTCTTTCAGGTCTACGCATAAACCATGCTGCTTTATTAAATACAATATCTGATATACCATGTTTTTTAGCAATAGCAGACAATTCTTTATCTGCTAATTCTGGTTCTTTTTTAAGTTTACCAGTAGCTTCGGATAAAAAATCTTTCCATTTCTTACCTTTAAATTTTGGATTTAATCCAGCTTCATACATTAAAAAATCTTCAACTACGCCAAGTTTATATACCCAGCTCTCTACATCAGTTATATTTTTCCATTCTGGATTTACATTAGATTGTAAATATCTAATATTACGAGCGTTTTGAAAGTTTTCACGACCAGTAGAAATTAAAGTATGTACAGTACCACCATAAAGGTTTGCAACTGCACTCTTAGGGTGAGCAAGTAATGTAGCCAATTGATACTTAGCTTCTAAATTACCCCAAGCAGCTAACCTGCCAAAATCAATCCCTTGCAGATCAGGTGGTAATTCTGAATCTTTCATTTTACCAATACCTAATTTAGCACGCATATTGTTAATATTTTTAATAGTTCTACTATCGTTAAACCAGGATAAAGGAGTTCCTTTTATTTTCATATTAGGATTATTTAAAATTCTTTCTGGTATTTGCTGAGGATATCCTAAAGCATCTTGAGCATATAAATTAAAAAAGTCTACCCATTCAAAAGTTTGCTTAGCATCATTAGTTTTCTTAATATTATCTCTTTGAAATTTATAAATATCATTTCTTACTTTAATTTGAGCAGCGTGTTTATACATATTATCTATCACGCCTTTCATATATTGTGAATAAACTTCAGGTTCTATACTCCAACCAGGTATATGCGCATCTCTTTTATGTTGAGCACCTACTTGAGGATTACTTGTAAAAAATGAAATACTATCAGATTTCTTAGCTTTTTTAGTAGCTATATCTCTTAATATATTAGATGCGTGTTCATATGGATCATTAATTTCAGAATTAGGTATAAAATCACCTGTAATTTGTTTATAATGGTATATAGCTTTTGTCATTTCTTTCGTTTTACGTTCTTTACTTAGCGTAGAATCATTAGCAAATTCTTCTATTTGTTTTTTTAATCCAGCTGCAGCAGCTTTTTTATCACCAGATATATGAGGCCAATAAGCATCATAATCTATCTTACCAGTAACACCTATCTTTAATCCTTTTGATATATTATTCTTAACATCTTGTCTTGCTTCTGGAAAATAACTTATCATTTGACTTTTACTGATTTCCCTAAGTCCATCAATACCTTCAGTTAAGTCAACTCTTTTTCCATTAACAATGGTATTGTCAAACTTTTTTATAAATTGTTCTACAATAGCATAATCACCTCTAAAACCATAAGCTGTTCTTAAAGCTTTGTATTTTCTATCAAATTCATTTGTGTTTAGATCATAATTTCTTTTTCCGTTCATCCAGCCGTGAACTATTTTATTCCATTTAGTTAACACAGTATTAATATTTTCAACAATCTTTTCACCCGTCATCTTTACTACTCGACCTCCGCCAAGCGTTACATCATATACTTTATTTTTATTGACTTCCCAGTTGTATTCTTTTTGAATTTGATTCCACTTATCTATATACTCTTTAGTTTTAGAATTGTATATACTAGTACTATCTCCAAATCGTTCTTTAAATTCTTTAGAGTAACTCATTTTAAATTCTCTTTGCCTAACAGCTACCCTAAATAATTCAGCACCATCAGATATACCTTCAAGATATGGGCGTAAATCATTATCAAATTTTTCTTTTTGCTCTTCAAACATTTGAGTGGATTGTTCTTGCATTTTATGTATAGCACCCTGCATTTTAGCCATCATATTAGTTGGCTCTTTTACAACCCCTCTAACCCAGCCATGTTTACTTTTATAAGGCTGCATCTTATCAAAAAGCATTAACTCTCTTCTCATTAAATCTTCACCAATAGCCTTTGGAAACATTAAGTGATGCCATTTACTAATAGTAGCATTTTTATCTACTACTGGACGCATAACTCTTTGCCACCAAGTTCCTTCTCTAGTCATTTTAAACCATCTATTTAATACTTGAAAGTCACCCATAGAAGCTTCATTCATATCTTTATTAACTAGCCATCTCATTATACCATTTAAATCTTTACCTGCTAATTGATAATGATTTATATGATCTTTGATACTAGTAGATAAATCTTTCTGTTCCTTTGAAAGCTTACCGTCTTTCAAGCCAATAAAAGGGGCAAGCTCATCAAAGTACTTTTTGGTTTTTTTATCAAAACCAGCCGTTTCTATAAGTTCAACATTCTTGATTCTGTTACCATCAGGATCGGTAAATGTGACTTTTTCATCAATTTTTTCAGAAGCTTTATTTACTTTTTCAATAATTTCTTTAGGCTTTGTTTTGTCTATACTGTAATCAAATAAATCTGAATATTCTTTTAACATACCTTTAACTGAAGTATTGGAAACCGCTTCAGATGCATAACCAACTCTAGATAAGCTTGTTTTATTAGCATCAGTAACCATTGCTTCCATTTCATCTTTAGCTGTTTGCTCTCTAGGTTTACCTATTCTTTTTATCATAGCTTGTCTATCAAATTCTTTACCTCTCCATATAGTAGATAACATTAAGCCATCAAACAACTTTGCTTCTTCTAAGGTAAGACCTTCTTTATATATTCTTATTTGTCTATCTATTTGAGATTGATTTAAAGCAACAGTCGTTTTGTCTCCATAGATATACTCACCAACTTTTCTTAAATAATTAGCAGTATAAGGACTATAATTTTTTGATGTAGTATCTATTTTTTTAGCTTTATTAGCCATTACATAACTAGCTTTTTTTAGATCATCAGCTTTTTTAGCTAATTCTGCCAATCTTTTAACAGGTATGTTGCTAGATAATTTATTTATATAATTATAACTTGCTATATCAGATAAATCATTAACAACAAAATCTTCTGCTGTTTTAACTAATTTCTTTAAAGCTCTTGATCTGCTCTCCATATTATCTGGATTTACAAATTTTTTATAACTTTCAAGACCTTTATGGTTAAATATATCACGTACATATGAACCACTTTTTGGATCAAGCTGAGCTTCCATACCTTCTTTTGTAAATAATTTATATTCATCAACAACTTTGTAATGTGCAGACTTAGGAACAGCACTAGAAGTTCTACCCAATGCTTTGTTTATCCAATCAAATGCTCCTTCTAATACATTTTTTCTATGATTTTCGTACACTTCAGATAGTTTTTGTTGATTAACTCTTTTTAATACACCGTCACTCCAGTCTAAACCCTTTATATCCATACCAAGTTTAGGTAAAAAAGTATTCATTGTAGATTCATTTAGTCTATTACTTGGATTATTTAATATATCAAGCTTTTGCTGTATCTCACCCATATCAAATCTTCTATTTTCAGACCAATTTTTACTGTATATAGCTTGATTAATATCCCTCATTACATTTATTAAAGCTTGTCTTTTTAGAGTTGGATTCCTTTTTAATATCTTATCTCTTTGAAATTTGCTTAAATAAACACGTTTGTTACCTTTCATACTATAAATATTATAATCAAATAAAGCATCTAATTGTTTATTAAGCAATCTAGTTCCATAAGCACCAAAGTTTAATCCTGCTTCATCCATAGGGTCAGAAGATAAGCCTATAGAAGCTCTAGTCATTCCCCTAAACGCTCTTAAATTAGCATCCTCAGACGTAGCTTTAATTTGCAATACAAAATCTTTACCAAATACTTTAATTTGTTTTTCTAATGTAGACTTATCCATAGCTCTTATAGCTGAATAAGCTGACTTAACATAAGAACCTTGAGTTACAGCAGTACCTAGATTTGCTCTTCCTTCAGAAGCTGCTTGAGAGGCTTTACCTCTAATCACTGGTGAATACTGCAATGCTTTATTTCTACCTATATCATCTTTTATTTCTCCTTGAACAGTAAGTTCTTCTCTATAAGTCTTACCTGTTAATGGATTTATTGTATCTTTATTATGCTCTTCAAAACCTTTTTTATCTACATACTCATTCTTAGACCAATCATACATATCCTTCCATTCTTTTTTAAATCCCTCACCACCGCCTTGTGCATTTCTACCACCAAAAAATACAAACGCTTTGTCGCCATCTAAATCTGCACCACCAAGTGATTTCATTGTTCTTCCATGAAGTAAAGAACCAAATCCACGAACTCCAGTAAACCCTCTAAAGTTAAGCACATGAGCACCAGACATTGAGTCCATTGGAACTCTAGTAACAACTGCTCTAAATACTTCTTCTATTTTTTTATCAGTTATACTATTTGTTTTAGGATCATAATATTCTTCCCATAATTTACCAAGAGTTGTATTCTTTTTACCAAAACCTGACATATCAATTTTTAAATTTCTATAACCTTCATCTAAGAAAAATATATCATCTCTTTTTTCTAATTCCTTTGTTCTTCCTTCTCTTGCCATACCAATTTCATATGGTCTCATTCTAGTAGACCCACTATTCCTTATCTGAGGTCTAGTAATTCCATTAACAATGTAATTTCTCATTACAGACATTCTATAATCACGGCTAAATTTATGTAAGAAACCCGCTAAGCTATCAGGAACAAGTTTTTGTATTCTTTCCTGAACAGTAACAAAATCAATCATTTCGTTTTTCATTTCTCTTATTTGAGCTTCACTATATTCTCCATCAACTCTCATCTCTTCTAAGATTTCTCTATTCATTCTCTGTATCTTAGCATAAGCAGCATTAGCAAATTCTTCATTACCTTTAGCTTTCATAGCTGTTAACAATTCTCTTACACCTATACTATCTAAATTATTAACTATATAAGGAATATCTTTTTTATGCACTTTAGGATTTTTAATTAATCTATTAACAAGATTATTAAATTCAGGCAATCCTTCAATTCTTTTTTGACTCAATGCTGAATACATACTTTGAAACGTAGTATCTAATGCTTTATGATACTCAGCTTCTGTTTTAAAACCAGACCTAGCTGGATCAAAATGTCCATAAGGAGTAAAATTTGTAAGCATTTGTTTAGGTAAACCCTGAGGCATTAAACTGTGCGAGTCTACTATTTCAGAAGGAACAATCTTTATATCCTTAGCTGGTAGCTTATAAGTTTCTGCATTTACTACTGGTTGATTTCTAGCCCAATCTAAACTACCAACTTCTCTTGTTCCAATTTGTTTAGCAGCCGTTCTAGGTATAATAAAGTGTATATTGTTTTTTTGCATATAGGCTTCCATTTTATTGGTTGCCGAGTGTATCATATACTTGCCCAATAGAGCTCCATATTTAGGGCTAGGAGACACGATAAAAGATTTGTTGGCTCCACCTTCGACTGGTAGCCCTGCCCCCTTATTTAAGCCATCTATAACGTCAGAACGACCTAATATAGCTCCATCAGTTACTTCTAGATACTTACTATTAGGAGTACCTACCTTATGGGCAATATCGCTACCATAATCTTCAACTATTTTTATATTTAAATTATTATCTATTACGTCATTTTTTTTATTTAACTTCGATCTTGCTTTTTCAACAGCCACATTAAGAGCCTTAGTGTCAGCAGAGTAACCAGATGTGAACCAGATTTGAGCACGTTTGTTAAAAGCTTTTGCATCATTTATAAATCCCCCCTTTAAAACTTGATTTAAATCTTTTATACTTGCAAAGCCATTTAATCTTATGTCATACAAAACATTTGACAAATAAGACTTGTCAAATATCTTACCAGCTTTTTCTTTACTACCAATGCCTTTAGCGTAATCTTCTATAAAAGTTTTTCTATCTCTAGCTATTTTATCTATTTCTGCTTGACTAGTTCCAGCTTTTTTTAATTCTTTTTTAATAACATTATATAAATTTTTTATTGCAGTTTTAGTTCCAGGAGTAGATGGATGATAACTACTAAAATACATTCTTTCAGAATCACCTTTGCCACCAAAATAATACTTACCATCTTTGTTCATAGTTTCAATTGTTCTACCTATTTCTCTATTGTAAGCTATTGTTCCTTTTTTTATATCTGATTTATTTGGAAAGCTACTTTCATTTAAATCATTTTTAGCAGCAGCTCTATTAATTAAATAATCTTTATATTTAGATAAGCTAAACTCTCTAACTCCAGTAACTGTATTTCTAGTTACACTGTCAAGAACAGCTAATATACTTCTTGGGGATTGTTTAGTCCCAGCATCTTGAGCCCATACTTTTTCAATAGATTTAGGTTCTTCACTTATTTGCCTTCTATTGCCAGCATCATTAACAGTAACACCATTTTTATCGCTTGCCATAACCCTAGCTACGCCATTATGCATAGTAATTATATCAACTGGCTTTTCTCTTACACGAGTGAAACCTATTCTACGCCAATAATTTATATCAACTTCTCCCATTAAGAAATCAGGATGTTTCTTTTGAATGTAGTCTACCATTTTTTGGTATGGGTTCTCACCAGTTTTTTTACCACCTGGTATTAGCTTAGCCCATTGATTGTTTAAATCAATCGCTGATTCAAGCTTCTCCCCCTTAGATAAGCTTTCATTATACTTAGCCATGTTAATATCAACAAAAGATTTTGCATTTAAGGATATACTGGTAGGTATAGTTTGTGGGTCAGAATCTTCCCTGCTTAAATTTATTTCTTTAATTTCTTTAGCAGTAAATTCTTTTAAAGGCTCTCCTTCTTCTGAAAACTTTACTGACAATCTTTCTTGTTCTTGAGCTTTTAATATTTCTTTTGCAAGTATTTCTGCTTGCTCAGGTTTAATCTTTGGGTCAGATTTAATAATATCAGCAGCTATAGCTGTTGCTGGATCATTTAGCCTAGCTAATTCTTTTAATACTAATTTTTGTCCTGGTGGATCTATCTTATCCCATCCTGATACTAGCTCAGGGTCTTCTACTTTCTTTTTAGCCATTTTAGCTAAATGTTGTCCAGCCATACGTCTATGCACAGGCATTTCATTTAAACCAAAATAAGCTCCTAATACATACTCATATATTTGCATTGGTGTAGTATCACCACGCATAGTAGAAGGTAAGCCTGTAAATAATGAAGAAGCTAAAGCCCTTAGTCCTTTATCAGCGCCATCAGAACCAGTCTTAACCATGTTTCCAATACCTCTAAATACAGCACCAGTTTTAGCACCACCAATAAACCCAGCTAACATTTCGTCTACGCCTCCACGCCAAGAACCAACAGCACTTGCTACACCAAGATGGAAAGCTCCAGAAGTAATATCTTTTGTTACATTACTCTGTAAGAATCCCATAGCAGCACTCGTAGCTGCTTCTCTTTTAACAATAGCCCTGCCTAATATAGCATTAGTAGCTTTACTCGCTTTTCTAGTAGCAAAATTAGCTATTTGCATAGGAACTGACTTACCCTTTAATGCTTTAGCAGCTTCAGCTAACCTATAAGCTTTAATAAATTTGTTACCAAATATTTGATGAGGTACGTATCCTACAAATCCAGCTAAGTGTCCTAAGTTACGAGCTATTGCTTGAGCATCACCTTGAGGAGGGTCTCCACCCATATCTAAAGTAGTAAAGCCTTCGCCAAATCCTTTAGCAGCTTGACCTATTACATTACCTACTTCTCCAAGAAAAGTATCTGATGTTTTAGCAAATGGAACTTTATAATATTCAGCGTGTTGTTCTAACGCTTGAACAGTTTCTTCATTAAATTGGTCAGGTTGTTGTTCATACAACCTTCTATAATTACTTACCTGATATTTAGATAAGCGTGGTTTAAAATCTTGTGGAACAGCCACACTTTAATCTTCTGTTAAATAATCAATTAAACCTAATATACCTGCAGTACCTACAGCAGCAGTTGCTCCAATTTTACCTCTTCGAGCTAGTCCTTTTAAACCTTTCAATCTAACGCCTGAATTAGCTAAAATTTTATTTAAAGCACTTCTATTACCTTTAGCAGCTTTTTTATAAAGCTTGTCTTGTCTAAGTTTTATATTTCTTCCTGCTTTTTTTCTTCTAACATCGTCTTTAGCATCTTTAACAGCTTGAGCAGCATTTTCTGCTCCTTTTACTCTAGGTTTATTGTATAATTCTTTGTCTGATAATTCTTGCAAAACACGTTTACCATTAACATTTTTTACTGTAAACCCTAAACTTCTTAATTCTTTCATTCCAGAAAGCGTAGGTTTAACTTTTAAATTAGACCTTATTGCTCTATCAATACCCATACCAGCACCAATTGAAAGTCCAAGCGAACCTGCTCCTTTTAGTAAACCACCAATATTAATTGGTTTAGGTGGTGGTTCAAGTCCTATTTCTGGATTTCTATATACATAATCTAATAAATTTTTATTAGTACCAATAGCTTTTCTTATTTCTTTGTCACTCATTCCACTTCTACGCATGAAGTCTATTTCTTTAAATTTATTTTCTTTAAATATTTGTTCACCCGCTTTATATTTTTCTTGAAACATTACAGGGTCTACACTTCTACCAGTCCCAGCTAAATCATCTTGCAATGCTCTCCACATTTCATCTGGGTCAGGAAAAGCATTCTGTTTCTGTATTCCTTCAAAATCTACCTTTCCATCTTTGCCTATCATTCTATCAATAGGAAGGGCTTCTGTCATTATTCTGTTATCAAAAGTATTCCCAGCTCTAACTGCATCATTTGCACTTGCTTGTTCCATGCTAGGTAGCCATCTTTGAGCACCTGTACTAAAATCTAATAATCTTTGTGGCATTTTATCTCCTAACCTCTCTTAAACTATTTCCAAGTAAATTATATGAACTACCAGTATTTTGTTGCCCTTTTTCCCACCATCTATTTTCAGATTTTTCAACAGGATTTTTTACTTCAGGAGCTAGCGTGGGCTTACCAGTAAAAATTTCCTCAGGCATTGTATTCCTCATCGTTGGTCTTGTAGGGCTATCATCCATAACATTTTTCCAATTTATTGTTTCACTTTGTCCTTGCTCAGATGGTTTCATATAAGATTCTTCTGTTAAATTAGTATCAAATTGAGGATTAGAACCTTGAGACCCATCCATACCCCCAGCTGCATTTAAAATAGCATTTAAAGGATTATCTGGTCTAAGTGCCATTCCAACTGTTGCAGCAGTTTTTCCTATTTGACCAGCAAATTGAGCACCAGCTCCTGGCATTGGAGTAAAATCCATTAACCCACCACTAGATTTGTAATTAGGAGCTAATACATATTGACCGCTTTCAGGGTCTAACTTATACATCATCTCTGAACTACTAGAACTGCCTGATGGATAAAAATTACCATCTTTGTTTGCAACCATACCTTGTTTTTCTAAATCTTCTTTTGCCATTCCAACTGGACTAGCTGCTTGCTTGTTTGCAGTATTTGGATCGCCTCCAAACAATGCTTGAATACTTTGTGTGTCTTGTGGAATCTGTTCTGTTCCAGGTTGATTAGGAACTTGCTGAGGCTCGTTCCCAAACATACCCTTAGCGTAGTCCCAAATTCCAGATAATCCACCGCTTATAGGCATTATTAACCAAAACTCTTAAGTTTGTTGCCTATTGAACCAAGTATTCCTTTTTTCCCATAAATAGTTTCTGATAAGTTAGGAATTAAACTGTTCCCCATATCAATATTGCCTTGTGCTAAATTCATATTTATATTTCTTTTTTCAGCATTTTGTTTATTTAGCTCACTAAAAACATTTTCATCAACTTTCATTTGACCAGGCAAAACTGTATCTTGCATTGATTGATTATAAGCACTATAAATATCTCCTACTGCATTAGTTTTTAATCTTGCTTTTATAGCATTAGCTGCACTGCCACCTTGACTTCCCATCATTGCAGCACTTCTTACAGCTTGATTTCCACTTTGAGTTGCTATATCCATCCCTCTGCCACTATATTGAGTAATGTCACCCAATCTATTTAGAATATTTTGACTATTACTAAAAGGACTTCTTATACTTTCTTCATTTCCAAGCCCTCCTGCAATATTTTTTGCTTGATTAACACCTTTGTTCATTAATGAACCACCACCAATTAAGCCCATAAGCCCTTTACCAGCCTGACTTGCTAAGGCTCCACCTAATTTTCCAGCCAGCGGCGCTAACATACTCCACATATCATAACTCCTAAAATTGTTATTTTACCTATGTAATCTACGAAGGTAATTATTGTTATCAAATAGTTTTATCATCTAAGTTCCAAAAAATCTTATCTTATCTTTATCAGTATATGGATTAGTAATCCCAAAACCAGCTGAACCTTGAGTCAATTCCCACTCTCCATTATAATCAGCATCATTTGTACTCCTTTGAGCTATTCTAGATTCATAAAGGCTTCCATCATTTGTTTCTACTACTTCATATAAATATGTATTGTCACCATTTACTGAAACTTTAAGTGAGTCAGATACAGTTTCCCCACTTTGTCCTCCTCCCATATACTCGCCTACATCATTTCTGATTGTACATTTAAAATAACCTTTAGCTGATCCATCAAATGCTCCAGATATATTAGTAAAGGTAGTAGTCCCTATTTTAAAATCTGCCCACATAGAAGTAGCTGAAGATGACCCTCTACAAGTTGCAGCTAAAGAAGTTTGACTAGTACTGTTTCCATTACCTCCAGCAATATGACCAAGTTGTCCTAATTTTAAATTTGACGGACTATTTAGAGCCACAACCACATCCTTTACTGTTAAGTTCTTTTATAGCTTCAATAATTAAAGGTATAAGCTTATCGTATTGAACTGCATGATACTGAGGGTCTATAGGAGCTTCTGTAACAGCCTCTGGAAGGACTTTTAATACTTCTTGAGCACTTACCCCTACCTTCATCTCTGAGCTATCATAGCCAAGAGATTCAGCTAAAGCATTAGGACTATAATGAAACCCATTTAATTGATTTATTTTATTTAAAGCATTTTCTATATTTTTATCTCTATCTTTTAATCTATCATCAGAATAGTAAGCAGTTACTTCATTAGTTGCTCTTATCTCCCCAGTGGTACCTGAAGCTGCTGTACCAACTCCAAAAGAATCAAACTGTACATCATTGCCAGTATTTAAACCAAGAGAAGTTCTTCCAGTAGAAGCTGTTAATCCAGATGAGCCTCCATCCCACTTATTTCTATCACTATATGCAGTATCCCAATTTGAATTATTATACCCAGATGTAGTCCCAGTACCTCCTCTAGAGACTGGTAATGTTCCAGCAGTTATTTTGCTTGCATTTAAATTAGGAATATCACCAGTTTGTAATAAAGTATTTTTCCAGTAATTTGATCCATCATAATATAAAAAATGTCTAGTTCCTAGACTAACTATTGCTGTGTCAGATAATCCTGCAACACTAACAGCAACGCTAATCTCATCAAATGTACCATTATGAGATAAGAACTCACCAGAATTACCAGTAGCAGGAACTAATCCTTGATTACCATAACCTATGGTACTTCTTAATTCTGACTGTCCAATTGCAGATGTATATTGAATATTAGGTTGGCTAGTAATAGCAGACCAAGCCAAGCTTGTTGTATAAGAAGGAGCTGCCCATGTAGCTACTCCACTAGAAGAATATTTTAAAAATTGTCCAGAACTTCCACCAGAAGGTATATGATTTTTACCAGCACCAGTAGCATGAGATATAACACCAGAAGTACTATTGTAAGCTATAGGATCAGAAGCACTTATTTGAGGTCTTACTATAGTAGCTCTTGTCCTATTTTTCCAAAGACTAGTACTATTTTCATAAGACATTATATCGCCATCAGCTAGACTAATCAAAGCAGTGTCATTTAGCCCTGCCATAGAAGTTGAAGCACTTACTTCTCTAAAAGTTCCGTTTCCACAAAGATATTCATCTGCACTACCAGATTCTAAAGCAAGTAAAGTAACAGCTTGCCCTGTTGTTATTTCTTCTGCATCACCAGAGCTGTTTGTATTTCTTCCTAGAAATCTTCTTCCAGCTATATTTTGTATCTTAGCATAGGTAACATTATCATTTAATATTTCAGCTGTTCCTACAGAATTGTCAAGCATCTTAGCTTGACTAATAGTGTTATCAGCTATAGTAGTAGCAACAGCAGTTGCCCCACTTGTCCCTCCAGTAACATTGCCAGTAAGCTCAAAAGCTGTAGCGTTAGAATCAACATAAAGTTTAGTAGCTAAATGTAAATTATTACTAGGTGCTACACCTATAATTGGAGCTGTAAAATCAACAGAACCATCAGGCTTAACATAAGATTCAGTAGAGCTAAAATTTATAGATTCATCTTGAGAAGCATCATCATTATCAGAAAAAAGCAATTCTCTTTTTGCCCAGCCATCATGAAACTTACCCTCAATAAAATATTTACTTTTATTATGGTCTTTAAAAAGCCTTACATCTCCATCATTTCCATCGCTACCTTTTGTTCTTCCTTCACTTTCAGACTTTTTATTTACAGATTTTATAATATCATTAATATCATCGTATACTTGAGACCAAGCTCTATCATTGCTAGTAACAGCAGGAGCTCTTTTAATTTTTAAATTAGCCATTATCTAGGGCTACGCTTTGTTTTAAATAGTATACCAACAGAACCACATTCATCAGTAGAACTATTAGAGTCTAACCTTACTTTAAATTTTGTTGTTTTTCTATGAGCAGAAGCTACATCCATTCTATAAGTTCCTCTTGTTAATGTATTAGCTACTTGACTCCCAGCACTTATTACTTCACTAGCTATACCATAGTTAGCTTTTATTCTAGAAGGTAATAATATTTGTTTTATATTTTTTTGCTGAGTATCATTACCCATACTTAAATCTTTGCTCATCCATATCCAGTTTCTTTTTAATGCAGCATTACCTACAAAATGTTTTAATTTTTGTTTGTTAGAAGAGGCTGTGTCATTTGACCCCCACATTATTTCTCCAGTATCTAAAGTACACACCCCTTGAGGTTTTAAGGTTCCAACTGCATCATCAAAAGAAAATAAATCCCATCTTTTTCTTGGTATATTCCAAGCCCATACATAATAGTTATTATCACTACCTTGAAAAGAAAAATAAACACTTCTTCTTGTTGGGTCATAAACTGCTCTAGTGTGATATGATTTATTTCTATTTTGCCAAGCGGTAATATGATTACCAGTACCAGAAGCATCACCTCCTCTTACAATAGCTTCCCCTATTGGTTCTGCCATTGAAGAGGTTAGGTGATATATATTCTTATCGTCTGCAAAAAACATTCCAAAATCAGTTGAAACTATTGCATCGTCATTAAGGCAGCCAACACCCTCGAATATATCTTCAATAAATAAATTATTAGGTTCTATTTTATATGTATTAGCTTTATCAAAAGCCCATACTCTACCATTAAAAGCCATTAAAGCGGTAGGAACTGTAGGTACCTTAACAAAATCAACTACCCAATCAAATATGTCAAATTTACCTAATTTAGATCTAAAAATATAAGTACTAGAATCATCAATCTTTTCATGTTTACAGTTACCTACAAAATGGTAATTATTAATTTGAGCTGATATTGAAAATTGAGGCATAGTATTAGTTAAAGTTTCTGGAACTTCAGCATTTGCTTCGTAAGAAACTCCTTTAAAACCATCATCTTCATACATTAAAGTAGCAGAAGTTACTCCAGTAGTACCATCTGTAGTTGTTGTCCAAACAGTATCTAAAGGTATTTGCGCTACTAATCTATATAAAGAATCAGGTTTAGTAGCATTAGCAGTAGGAGACTCAGCCCTATACAATAAAATATCTGTAGTACGTCTAGGAATTTGAGATGTATCAGCTATAGATAAAGTTACTTCTTTATTTTTAGTATCAGCAGCTTGACTTGAATCAAAAACTTCTACACATAAATTGCTTTCTTGATAGCCATCATACAAAAAAGACATTTTATAAAAATACTCATAAGAAGCCAATAAACTTCCTGTATTTGTACTAGCAGCAGCTACTGTAACATTAACTGCACTATGATCTAATACAAAAGTTTGAGAAGCACCAGCACTAAAATTATCAGCTATTTTATCTAGACCAGCAGTATTATCTGCTCTTAATAAATAAACATCATCACTTACAAGATGACCTATATTTACATTTACTCCAGTTCTTTCTGATTGACCAGATGGAGTAACAGAATAAGTTGTTACTACTTTACTACCTAAATTATGATTATTAGGGCCATTAGTAGCTAAACTAGTAAACGAATTATTAATTGCTGTAGGGAACCTGTGTATAGTAGAGCCAATAGTAGCAAATAATTTGTTATCATTGTCTAATCCAAAACTATCATAATTAACTGCGGTTCTAGGGGCTCCTGCATTAGCTTTTAGGTCACTCCAATTTGCTTCAGGCCCACCAGAATTATTTGGATTATCAATTCTAGTAACAGGTACAGAAGTATTATCAGAATGGTCTTCAGTAATTCTGTTTATACATAATGTCCTTATCTCAGTATAATCAGCTACTTTTGCTGCTTTTGTTTCCCAATTGTCTCCTGAAGTACTAGAAAGACTTGCAGCACTTTTCTGAAGCCAAAGCATTGACCATAAACTATCTATTGGAGAAGAAGCATGATCTGAATATCTACAAACCCAAAATATAGCACCTTCTTCGCTAGGATGCTTAATAAGGCTTCTTGGAAATGTTTCTTGAATCCAATTATTTACAGCTCCAAAACTTCCATTAGTTATTTCTGCACCAAACCCAGGACTTGGAGACACCCAACAACCAACAGTAGAATTATCACCACCAGATGTTCTTGGCATCCTAGCATCAAAATCATTTGTAGCTAATGTACTGCTATTACTATTAGGAATATCAAAATTAAATAAAAGCTTATCCTGGTAGGAAGAAGCATCTGAAGTGGTTCTATTATCCCTATGTACAGCTACCCATATTCTATCATTTGTATCTGTAAATTCAATATCTGAATATTGACTATTAGCAGGCCCAGGATAAGTTACTGGAAGACCTATAACTTTTGCTTTAGTACTTAAAGCATCTACAGCTACTTTTATAACAGCTCCTTTATAAGTAGAAGTGTTATGTACATCTAAAACATATACAACAGTTCCATCTGTACATATTGATCTTAAATTTTCAAAAGTTCCAGCATCTGAATTTGCAATAAAAGCTCCAGTAGAAGTATTTATTTTCCATATTCTACTACCACCTAAAGATATACCGTAAGTAGCTCCACCTACTGTAACTGTTTTTGCTAAAAACGGAACAGAAGAAGGATATTTTACTTCAGCTTCTTCAATAATTGCTTCTGATAATTTGGAACCAAACTGAGAATGATTAGTATAACCTACCCATTTAGGAGTAGCTCCACTTGTAGTTCCTAGTCCAACATGAACTTCTTTGCTATGGCTTTCCATTGCAACATTTGCTAAAGAAACATTAGCTACACTTACTCCACTATTTGCACTAAAATCAGAAGGAATATCTAATTTAGTTGCTGTTGTTGCAATATTATTGCTAGCTATAGTTGAATTTTTATCTATTTCAGATATAAAGTGCAGTTTTTTTCCTGTATCATCCCAATAAACAGCATCGACTTTATCTTCTGATCTAATTAAAGATATCTTATCTATATGCACATCTAACCCACCAGCAGTACCATCTGAGTCATATACATATTTTATTCTATTTGTAGGAACACTTTGCAAACTGCCGTCTTTTATTACAGCATCTATGTTAAGCGAATAGCTAGCAGATTCTTCTGGGGTATCTAAAACGTCAGGTGTTGTAACCGTTCCGTTCATAAACTTATTTATTTCAAGCAACTGCTTTGCCATTATTTACCCCTCGATAAGCTGTCCCCATAGTGATGTTTTACCTTCAATAATGCTTATTACATGAACTGTAAATAAACCCTTATCATAGTAGTCAACCACTGCAAAGGCGTGAGCCCAGTTATGTTGTCTATTCCCAAGCCAAGCATTCTTTTCAGATGTCATATCTTTTAAACATCCTATAGACCATGCTGACTTCACACCATCTAGATGAGTAACGCTACTCTGTTGCAAGTCATGATGATGACCATACATTACGTTAGCTCCTAATCTTAATAGATGATTTCTTGTATGACTCATTCCAGCAAAGTGATGTCCATGATAGTAATTCATTCTTCCTATCTTTAGATACTTTCCTGCTGGATAAAATTTATAACCTCTTTCGTCTAACTTTAACGCTTCTTTACATTCAAATTGCGTTAAGTATGGATTCTCCATTACAAATCTATCGAGCCATTCATCATGATTCCCTTGAGTAAAGTATTTTTCTTTGCAATTTACTTTATCTAAAGCTTCATCTATCGTATCAAGACCAGCATTTACTTCTATAATTTCTTTCTCTACAAAAGGCAACTGGTATTCTAATGGTGGACGTTTTTTCTTTTTCCACTGCCAGTGACTTACGCTTTCAAATTCACCGACATCGCCTAAATCTATATAAAAATCAGGCTTTATAATCTTTATTGCTTTAATCAGAACATTAATAGCTTTCTGATCATGCAAAGGGAAATGCTTATCTGGAGTTATTATACCCCTTTTAGTAATTTTCCCATCTAGTTTGGTAGTCCTTCGCATATATTATCTAACTCCTCTAAATCAAAATACAATTCTTTTAGTTTGCTAAGATGCTTATCTGTAGTTCTTTTGCTAAACCTCAACAATTGAATATTGCAATTTTCACATTCCCAAAATAAAGGGCCGTTATAAGCTCCTAATACTTCTACATCTTTTATCTTATCACTATAACAGTGAGGACAAGTTGTAGGTTTATTAGGAAATGCTTTGCCGCCAATTACTTGGTCAAAATCCGAAACAGTTATGGTAATTGTTGCGATTTTATTTCCTTAATACTGATTTTATTACATCTTCTACTACATTGTATATAGCAGTAAGGACTTTTTCTTCTGTCTTCTCGTTAATGATTGGAATATCAATCTTATCATTTAATCCTTTAATGATAGCTTCTTTAGTTGCATCATTAAATAAATGTGAAGACACCATGTCTGCTAAGCTCATACTATTCTCCTATTTCTTTGGTTTTTTTTCATCACCACTATCTTTAGCTTCTTTTTCTTTAGCTTTTTCAAGTAGTTGGTTAGTGACTGCTACAGCCCCTGTTATTTGGTGAAAGTTTATTTCAGCTTGTTTTTGCTGTTCAGTCAAGCCTTCTAACTGGGTTTCTAATTCAGCTACAGTCATAGTGATTTCTCCTTATGTTAAGTTTAAAGTTAAGCATTACTTATCTTTATTAAAAATGTTTATTTTCTGCATTAATGATTTATTAGTTTCTTCTAACTCTTCTATATGTGCTGTTTCCATTCCTTCTACTGATGCAGTTAATACAGTAACTTTGTGTTGTAAATCGTCCAATCTTGTTTCAATACTTGCAAATTGCATTTGAGCTTGATACCAACTTCCTACAATAATACCTACCGCAACCATTGCTTTAATAAGAAAAGCAATCGAAATATGTATCTGTGCATCTTC
>Ga0098055_1000622_pt1 | contig 20630 bp, 23 predicted proteins | sample 17_taG_FD_75107 | JGI IMG/M metagenome (GOLD analysis project Ga0098055, IMG submission 75107) | Marine viral communities from the Subarctic Pacific Ocean - 17_ETSP_OMZ_AT15314 metaG | ecosystem: Environmental > Aquatic > Marine > Oceanic | place: Pacific Ocean | collected 2015-01-18 | reverse complement strand
CTTCACTTTCTGCACTACCTGCATCACCCAGCATTCTTAGATATTCAGGATGTGATACACCCATAGAGGTTCTTTTATCAGGGTCAGCAAATAATTCTTCATACGATGTTACTCCCCAGCCGGGATGTGAGTCCCATGGTGGATATCTACCGTTATCAGCAAGAAGGCGGTGATGCATCGCACCTATATCCATCAAAGAAGTATCTCCCCTTTGTGCTGAACCTACACGTGTAAATGGGTTATCTGAATGAAGTTTCTGCATAGCCCCATCTCTAGATATATTACGTTTGATATCATACTTTTCAGAGTCAACATCAAAATTAGTTTCTATGTTTGGAGGACGTGTCATAATATTAGGGAAACTAGTAGATTCTGTATCACTTGAATTATTGTGATTATTTCTCAATATTCTACCTCTAGCATTAGGACGTGATTTATCAGTATGTGCCATTATTTCAAGTGCACTCCCACTACCAACAACTCCAGTATCCCTTTGTATATTATGTAAATTACCAAACATACCAGTATTACCACTATTAGGGATAATGCTATACTGAGTTTGACCTTTACCTTCCTTATCAGTCTGTAAATAACCTAAAGGAGAAGATTTACCACCATCAGTAGAAAGATGATTATGAAGAATATCAAGATAACTGGTATGTGTTTTTCCAATACCCGGACTATGTGAATATGCATCTTCTTCCATATGTGCCCAACCTTTTAGGTTTCCATCTTTATCTTCAAAATAATGAGACTTCTCTTCGGGTGTTAGTTTTTTATCATCAGGCTTTGGACCGTTATTACCTATCCTTGTAACAGACAGACCTCTTCTAATTGGTTTTTCTTCTGTTGCTAATCCTTTTTGAAACTGTATATTATCCATAACTTGTTGCATAATTTCTTTATCTAACAAAGGCTCATTATAAGCATTAAATATTGAATGATTATCAAGTTCATTTAATTTTTTATCATAACCGACTAAAGACTGTAACCCTTCTTCTGTTAATTTAACATCACTAGTTTTATGTATTCTACTAGTAATTATATCTTTCAAACTCTTACCCTTTTTTCTTTCCCTCTTAATAGCAGCAACATCAGAATTAGAAAAAGAAAATAAGTTATTAATATCATCTATATCAACATCACCTTCAAACATTTTAACGATATTCTTTCGTAATCTTTCATGTGCTGAATCTTCTATCATACTAGTTTCACCAGTATCAGGGTCTGTATATTCATAAGGCTCTAAATAAACAGAGTTCAATGCTTTCTTTACTGCACCTTCCATACCACTAGTTGTATTATCATCTGAGGTTTCTAAGTATTGATGTGTGTTAGGTCCAAATTGATGTGGCATTCTCGTCCAGTGGTGTAGTTCAGCGTTTGTTCTTCTTTCCTTGTTTAATTTTAATCTAGCCATCGGCATGATATGCCCATCGGATAATTTGATGTCTTGATGTTCAGGATGGTCTGTTCCATGTTCATGTATATGCTGTAAGATTTTAGTTCTGTCTTGTGGAGCAACAAACTCTAATCCGTAAGCCCATGTTTCCCATCCCATTGCTTTATTGTGTTTAACAGAGTTATTAACTCTCAAATCTCTTTTAGCAGCAGCCAAATCTTCAAATTGTGGGTTATGCAAAAGATGGTCTTGATACTCTTGTTCAGATATTTTTCTAGTTAATTTACCTCTAGTGTTACCACCTAGCATCAAATCTTCCATACGTTGGTTAAAGTGTTCTTTTTCTAAATTAACACCATTTGATTCTAATTCCGCAAGTCTCTCATCACCTTGTTTTTTCTTCCACCTTTCAAAATCTGCTAACCTAGTGCTATGAATGTGTTTGTAATGACTTTGACCATGTTTAGACTTAGAACCAATAAAGGGTTGTTTTCTAGGTAATGATTCTTGATAATGTTCTTGTTGATAAATAGGAAGGTTTTCATTATCATACAATAAATCTCCTTTGGTATTTTTAGCATGAATTGCATTTCCCTCATCATCGAGTTTATTCCTACTCGCTCTTCTAGTTCCACCCTTAACACCTCTATACAAAGAATGTCCTTGTTTCAAATGATATGCTTCATGAGCATCTTCCTTTCCCATCAAACGCTCTGCAAACGAGGGACTATCATCATCTGAAAAATACATTTCACTAAGTTTTCTTTCCCATTCAGGTTTACCAGTAACAGCGTTCCTTCTTCTAAGTGGGTGGTTGTGTTTTGAAAAAGGCCAATACCCATATGTACTAACGGTCTCAGGCCATTTACCATGTCTTTGAGTCATAACATGGTCATTTCTTATTTGACCTGACCATGGATGGTCAACAGATTCTTGTTGAATTAATCTAGAAATATTAATATTTTTTTGTTTTTTTGCTTTCTTTAACATATATGCTGTATACGAAAAAGCGATTTCGTCAGCCTTAGTCACATCAAATGTTATATTTTGATTTTCTAAATTCTGCAAAGATTGTATGTAAAAACCAACTTCATCATCAGCATATACATTATCATATATGGCCTTGATTAAGTCATTACGATGTCGGATATAAACATCAACTGCGTCTTCTTTCACAGATTCATCCCTCATCGACACGGCCTTCGCTAGCCCTGTCATGAGTATTCATCTTTGGAGAAAGTGAATCTAGGCTAACGGATTCATTCGTAGCACCCTTGTTTGCAACATCAGTTGAATCTAGAAGATGTTGGTTAGTGGTATAACCCGCATTACGTGTCTGACCACCAGTTTCTGAATGGAACTCTACTCCCCCCGGCTCTGTTGAAAATGTAGTTTGATAATGCGCTTTAGACAAAGTATCGATTCTTTTTTCTAGGGCTGCGGCTTTCTTTAACATCTCATAAACCTCAGGTGAGGCATTTTCATATCTCGGTTTCATCAATACATCTCCTGTACTTTCTTATGTTGGTCTGCCATTTCATGTATGTCATTCCAACTCATTTCGTGAATCTGTTCATTAGAATATTTGTCGGGATTATTCTCGTCTTGTTTGAGTACAATACCCGATGAAGTTTCCATATCTGCTCTAAATGCATCAACCCTAACATCATCAGATAGTGGTGTGCTATATGGTACAAAACCCGCTTTACGTAGTATTGCTTGAGGGTTTTCAAGCGTCTTCCTTAACATTGCGTTTTCTTCACGCACCGACAAAATATCTCTATCCATGGTTTCCATTTTAGAAATTAAAGCATTCATAAGTTTCTCAGTGTTATTTCCTTCAACACTCTCATCCTCATCAACCATCTAAACCACCTTAATTAGACCAACGGCCGAAAGTACCCGATGTTTTCTTCATTTGTGGATTATTTCTAGATGATATTATTGTACCCGGTAGTTGTCTATCTCTTTGTGATGTATCAAAATTAGAACCCGATTCATTCCATTTTAGTACAGGTACATTATTTACCCATCCGTTACTAGGCGTAACTACTTCTAATTCTGATTTTTTAATAGCATAAAGTAAGTCCTCTTCCAACGTACTTGCGTACTTCATTATTTCATTTAGGTGACTCTTTGCATCATCTGCATTACCCGCTTCAATAGCCTTTGCGAAGGCTTCGTTATGTGCGGTAAGTTTCCTAGCCATTGGGTGCATTTTTAGTAAGTCCATGGTAATCGCCGATTAACCGCTATATGCCTCTCTATTTAGATTATGCGCCTTTAATACGCCTTGAGTTCATTATTGCACGACTATTATCTTGTGCTAAAGAATTTTTAGGACCACGTTGCTGAACGCTAGTTACAGGAGAACCTATACCCGGACTTCTCCTATTTTGTGGAGATGCTGGGCTACTTGGAGTTCGGATACCCATACCTTCTCCACCGGGTTGTGATGGTGGCATTATACCGGGGGGCTGAGCACCCATTTGCTGTGCCATCGGTCCACCTGTACCCGGAGGCATACCGGCAGGAGGTTGCATACCCGGTGGCATAGGTGGTGCACCGTCTTGTGCTTGATTCAACTTACGATATGTAAACCTGATATCTCTTTCACCTTCTTCCATGAGTTCAGGCTTGTAACCAAGCATTTGCATTCTTTGTGCTAAATTAACTTCCATCTCATCTCTACGAAGTCTTGTAATTTCATCTTCTTCTTCATTTGGATAGAGAGTTAATTTCCAATCTGTTACTTCCATTTGTTTTAACAATCTTGGAAATAGCACTTGAGTGTAGACTTTTTGACCAAACTCAACAGCACGATTAGTAACAAGTATTTGCATACCTTCATTATTTAATCCACCACTTTTACCACTATCAATCATAAAAATACTACTAACACCATAGAATGCTGCTATTCTATTCCTTAATTCATCTCTAACAGCAATATACTGCATTTCCTCAAGAGTATCCATAAACTTGACCCAGTTTACACCCCCTCTTCCAGTGGCACTTTCAATCCCCACTTTAGGAATGTAATGAGGGTCACGCTCCATTTTCTCATCAACAGATTTCCAAAATGACTTCATAGATTCTAAGTTATCAGTAGTAACTGAAATAATACCTTTTGGAGACCTTCTCTTTTGATATGCAGTATACATATAATTATCCATTGCTGTAAGAGTCATCGCTTGTCTCCACATTGTGTTTACGGGACTTCTACCATACAATTTAGAAGGGTTATATTTACTAATGTGTATAACTTCTCCTTCTAGATAGTATTGTGTCTTACCACTACCGGCCATATTAGCATAATGTGCTTCTTGCATATTATTCCCACACACTTCGCAACTGTCATCTTGACCCGGGTAAGCAATTTGGTCTCTATGTAAGGGACAAACTTTGTATCTGCCACCACGTACCCCACGCTTATCAGAAATAATTCTCATGAATATAGGGTCACCTCTAATCACTTCTTTAACTCTAAAGAACTTAATATCAGATGTTTCAGGCTCAACATAGTAATCTTTTATACAAATTAAAAAGGCATCATCTACAACTTCTAAATCTCTTTCTACTTCTTGTAAAACGTGCATAAAATCTTGTTCCATAGAGTTTTGTTGTTCTAATAACCACTTTGGATACATCAATTGCTCCACATCAGGTGTCTTAGTTTCACCACCACATAGTGTACATTGCTCTACTTCATGTTTGAACTCTTCATTACATTCCACACACTTATGTTGAAACTTCTTCTCCCAATAATATCCCCTTCTAAATATCTCTTGACTTAACTTAGAAATTACAGTTCTAAGAATTAAATTTTCATGAGATACAGCGTACAGAGCGGGTATAGTAATACCTTGTGCTAAAACTGGCTCTTGTATACCAGTAGTATACAGAGGCATTTGTGGCTCAGGTGTACTTCTTGTTCTAAACGGCCTAGTTATGTTTGACAAGAAACGCCCAATTCTACCTTGCTCTTCTGCCATATTATATCGCCTCTGCCCACTTAGTTACATCGTCGGCTTGTACGCCCCACTCAGAAAGGAGGGCGGTTGACTTTTTGGTGTCATCGCTCCAATTATAATATCTAACTACTTTTTTTAATTCTTCTTTCTTCATAGAATCTTTTTCTTCTATAAATGCTAAAACCGCCTTTGCTTGTGTTTTCTTCATTTCTAAAAAGGGTAATAATCCTTTCAAAAGTTTACTAATATCTGCTTTAGAATAAAATTGTAATCTATGTTGACTTCTTTGTGTATCACTATACACTTTTTGGTCTAATTGTAATATACCACAATCTAGAGTCTTTTGTAATTGTTCACAATGTATTTTTCCTCTTGTACCTGTAGCGATAAACCCAGCACGTGGCTCTCCCCTTTTAGTAATCGTAATATATCCATCAGCATCTAAAAAACCAGCAGCATAAGCCCAAGGGTCTTTTATAATTAATCCAGTTCTATCCATTTTAACAAAAGTGCCTCTTTTTCCACCCGCTATTATATCTACTTCTTCACCATACATAGAAAGTAATTTTGCTAATTTCATAGATGTCATACTTTTATGTAAAACTTTTCTTTCCTTTAGATTTTCAAATATCATACGACCTGACATCGCCCCTTTAGATTTTAATATTTTTTCACTTTTATACAATGCTTGTTGTTCTTTATCTGTTAACTTTTCAATTTGATTAAGGGTTGATTTCCACATTTTACGAGCATCTCTTTTTGCATCCATAGCAGAAACCCACGCTTTTCTTTCTTCATCTCCCCAAACATCTTCATATTTATCTAAGGATTTCAAAGCCTCATCAGCCTGTTCCCATTGCATACAAGCCCTAGTCAAACCTATTTTTCTACTGTCACCAAACCTTCTTAGAGATTTCATAGTTTTATCAGACATACCTAATTCTCTAATCGTATCAGAATGTTTTTCAGCCCAAGGGTGCATTTTCAAAGTAGCATCCATTTCCATACTTTTCATAGTCCTTATATCCTGTATGGCTTTATCGATGAAAACTTTTTCTTCTTTATTATGTCTTCTCGCTTTTCTTAATCTATAAACTAAATCAGATGCTGAACACCCTATATTAGTTTCAAACCAACCATCTCCATTTTGTGGAAACATATTCATCGTATTTATCTCCAAAGAGTTGTATTAATATTATTTTCGTCTATTATTGTATCATTCATTTTAATCCCTCAAGGTATCATCAGCGAGTCGTTTTTACTCTCGCCTCTGAACCAGTTATCAAAGCCCGGCATGTAATCATCTAAGAGCATAACGCTTCCCTTAAACTCCTTAGAAGCCCAATTAGCAAGCGCTAGACTCATCGCCAAATCATCGTGAGTACCAACACTTTCCAATTTCCCATTCTTCTGCATACCGAATCTATTCAATTCCTGTTCCACTTTATGTGTGTAAGCCCTGCTCCTTTCATCACCATATGGAAGTTTAATGTGTTCTTGCTCAAACGCAAGAAGTAGGCTCATGAACAATGATTCTTTTCTTGTACGAGTAGTCATGAATACTCTGATAGGCATATCAGCCCTAAGTTCTCTCATCTCTTGTTCTAACATTCTTTGAAAATTGTTACCTTCAAGTTCGATAAGTTCAGGTTGAAATTTATTATTCAAAATAACCATCATGCGTTTTTGTGCCATTGATGACATTCCCCTTTCATGTACAACGTGAACTATCTCCTTGACATCTTCATCAGGCTTCATTCTCATAACAGTCATCCCTGTAAAATCAGCGTTCTTATCAGATGCTATCGCAGGGTCATGTCCGATGAAATGTTGTCCAAACACACCACTTGCTTCACCCTCCTCGTTGTAAAAAGTCTCTGCTTTGTCAAGAAGAACAAGATTAGGGTCTCTACACTTCTGTAATAACGGACCGGGAAACATACTCGCAACATCATGAATCGGTTCACATAAATACTCACGTGTAAATTGTATAGCAGGCATAGATAGCCTCCTCTTTTCTAAAGAATCAATATCCCATCTCTCAGGCCATAATGCTATTCCTTCTGCATTTATTGCTGGATATGTTTCTACTCTGAAAGTTTCCTTCTGTTCTAATTCAGCGTACAAATCATTGTAACTAAATGGTGTGCCAACCATCATCAATTTACTACTGTGATGAAGTACAGGTAACAAAACACCATAAAACCAATCCGCCGTCTTAGCAAGTTCAGTAGCAGTAGTACCCCACAAAATATCATCACACACTACAATATCAGGGTGGAAACCACGAGTAGCCCCGCCAACCGACTTTGCCATCATACGACTACCGTTGGAAAACTCGAAATATGATTTGGCCCAAGGTTTGCCCTGTGGTTTTAGATGCGTGAGAACTGGATTACTTTCAATATTATTACGAATAAAACGCATGTGTTCAAGAGTCTGTTCAAGAGAATGAGAAAATATCATTACGTGAGTATTAGGTTTGAATGCCGCTAACCATAAAGCATATGTCATAAAAAACACAGATTTACCATGGTCACGTGAAGCCTTAACACAATAATACTGCGATTCTTCTAACCCTTCTTTCCAAGATTGATGGTGATGGTTGTATAAAAAACCTAGAACATCAACAAAAAAATATTTGAAAGATTTTTCACTCATTTTCCTATCCATATTTAGGATAAACTCTTCCATCTCTTTTTTGTTTGACATTTTATGCACCCGCTACGGTAGATGATACTCCATCGGGTGATTCATTCTGAATTTCTTTTAATTTAGCAGGGTCTATAACAGCAACTGGAGGTTTGCCGTAATTTTCTAGTCTAGCATTTTCTGTATTTGCACTAGTCACACCAACTGGTTGAGGCAGTTGTAAGTTGCTAGTAATTGAATTATTTGTTTCAGGTCCGGGTGGTGCTGCACCAGTAGGCTGTCTGAGTGGTGGTGTTGGTGGTGCAGGAATTTTATTCATCATTTGTTGATATCTCTGTGTATTAGCATAATTATCGCTAAATATGTTAGGACTTCCTCTTCCACCTGCATTACCTAGAACACCTACTTGACCTGTATTACTTTGATTAGCCCTACTTTCTCTTTCGGCTACCGCTTCCGGTGTATTAGCCATATATTCAGTACGCCTTGCTACCGAAGGATGTGGTGAAGCATTATACTGCTGATTATCTGCTTGCGCTTCATCGTAAGCATCATACATTTGATTTTCATCTTGTGCTTCGTCCCAGACAGCGTCCCTTTCTCTATTATCTCTCTTCACACCAACTTTTGCACCATGTCTAGCAGCCTGTCGCTCAAGTCCTTGTGAACCATAATATCCACTCATAGCACCACCACCCATGGATGTCAAAGCACCGGGTTGACCACTAGATGTAGTATTGTAAAATGAGTTCAAAGCACCTAATGCACCTAATCCATATCTAGCCTTACTACCAATGTTACCAAATCTTCTCGCTAATTTATTTTGATTACTATTAGATGGGCCATACTTAGAATAATCTATATTTTCAGGACTTGGGTTTATCATAAGGCCCAAACTACCTTGAGGACCTAATGTAGGTTGTATACCTCCATCTGACTTCGCTAAAACATAGACCTTACCCATTTAGATACCCCCGAATGAAACCTTGACGACCTTAACTACCTTATCAGGATACCCGTATGCTTTAGTGATTCTCTCCCAGTCGCCTTTACTGTGTAGAATAGTACGTACATCTGCTGTAGTAATATCCATTTTCACAGCCATATTACGAATATCATCTAAAGAATCATTACTCATTTTCTTAATAGGAATGTGTTGAATTATATCATTATCTTTCCTAGCATCTTCTATCTGCAATATTTCAATTGCTTTGACTAATCTATCCTTAGCATCTTCAGGATTGTCACTACTCTTAGCGTATTGTGATATAAATCTCTGATACGGGTCACCAACGTTTTGTTGGAATTGTTGTACCCTCTCATCGGTTAATGGTGCTCTTTGTGGTGCTGCACCTGAATCTTGCATCAACTGTCTAACTTGTTCTTGAGGTGCAGATGCAAATTGTAACCTTTGTTTCTGTTGTGGTGTTAGATTCAAGGTTTGTGGTTGTGTTAATCTTTGACCTCTTTGATATGTCATCTGTTGAGGATAAGTCGATACAGGTTCAGGTGATGGACTTGTAGCAGCGTGTTGTGCTACTAAGGCTGGTGGTGCATTAGGAGGTGGTGGAGTCACTGCCACTCTTTGCCGAGGTGGTGCTGCCACAGGTTGAGGTGGTGTTGACACAGGTTGAGGTGGTGGACCACCTTGAGTTGCAGCCATTGGTGGTCCAGTTGGAATTGTGTTTTGAGTAGCAGTTACTGGTGGTACAGGCTTGACGTATCTGTTTTGCATGTATGCCGGGGCGTCCATCACAGAATCATCATCACCAAACATTGCACCGCCGACAAGAGATGATTGAACTAGCGGGGCTAGTTTGTCAATCTCTTCTTGTGGTGGTAACATTCTTTTTTCTTGATGTCCTCTTGAAAGTGATTGATGATGTGCTATTTCTTCAATTATCGCTCTTATCATAGGCGCGTTAGCCATAGACGCATCATCAGTTCTCAGACCAATTCCTGCTGCTTCTATTTCTTCACGTGACAAAGCATCACTTCTGAAATTAGAATGTCCATCGCCTGAATTACCCGCTGCTAAGGCTTTAGCCCATATTTTTCTAGCGTTGTTGTGTATACCCAATGTCCTTCCAGTTCCTTCTCCTGACCTGTAAGAATCAGGCGTTCTAGTGCTATGTGACATATATTTTTCAAGCCCAGTATCAACATCACCATATCTTTCAGTATAATGATTATGTAATTTAGCAAGAGTTCCTTGAGTTTTTCCAAATAATGCTTGAAACGCTGGATATTCAGAAAGTTGCTCTGTAAGCATCGCTCTTCCTTGTGGACTTGACAACAACTGTGAAACTTTGTGTTGTTTTCCATTAAAGTCTGTAAAAGTACTTTTGAAAAATTTAGGCGGTACTGAACCTGCTATTAATGTTCCAAAGGCTTTACTATCCATCCCAAGTGCTTGTTCTAAATGAAAATTAGCAGAACGAATAACTTCTGCTCTGTTTTTTCTCCTACCGCTTTGTGGTAAGAAATATGTATCGGGTAAATGGTGCAATGTATCCCAAGATGTTATATCTTGAAATTGTCCTTCATCGACACCCATATCGCTAAATCTTTGCATGTGGTGTGCTGGTAACTTATCTCCACCTTTCAGATGGCCCATTTCTAAATGATGTGCTCCGGGAGTCATCGCACCAGTAACAGGATTAATCATATAATTCAGTTTAGCAGGTCTAATATATGGGAAACTTTTCTTTCCATTACCGAAATCTAGTATATTATGTTCTCTTCCATTTCTATCTATTTTAGTGTTATTAAATCCAACTTCGTTGAGTATTTTCGCTAACTGTGTATGATATGGTACGGTGTAAGATTCAAGGAACTTTCCATACTTATGTGCTGGTTTAGTAGGGTGTCCTAAATTGTGGTGTCCATTTGGTGTTGTTGTAATTAACTGACCATCTGCACTATAATTTCCTTTATCAGTATGAGTCCCTCTTTGAAAGTCAGACATGACTATTTTTCTCCAAGCCATAGAATCTATATTAGGAAGATGATTATTTTTATCAGGCGATTCTTCGTTATGCATATCTATGGCTTTTTGAACTAAATCTTTAGCAGGCACATTAATTCCTTGCTTTTTCAATTCTTCACCAAGTGCTCTGACAACACCATCTATACCATGTAGATGATGACCGCCTTTTTCATCTTGGAAGAACATTTCTCCATGCTCACCTTGTTGCGATTTGGTAGGGTCTACTATTGATTTTCCAACACCGGGTATACCAGTTTCTTGTTCATGTGCAGAACCAGTATGTGCAAAGGCAGGGGCATCCGGTTGATTAGGGTCAGGGTGAAACGATTCCCTAGGTGGGTATCGATGAATTACAAAGTGACCATCAAAAAAACCATAATTACCATCACCCTTTAGTATTGTAATGGATTTTAATATTAATGGATGAGATGTTATCATGGTGTTCTTCCACCCCTGCTTGTGTACAAGTCTAACGGATTAATACCAAACCTTCGTGCGTCCGTTTCATCTTCCGTTGCGCCTTCAGGTTTTGTGCTTGTAACTGGTCCATTTTCAGAATGGGCTGGTAAATTACTCCCAGCACCACTAGTATCTCCAGTACCCTTACCCTTCTTCTTTGACTCTTTTCGTTTCAAAGCGCGACGAGCATCGTTGACTAACTGCCTCAATTCTGCGATGTCATAGTATGATAGTCCCTTTTTCTGTAACTCACTACCCTCACCAATTGGTCCTGTCATAACCCCTTGAACGGATGATGTAGGAACTCTCGATGGGTTAAACATTGGACCTTGTGCTGCCATACCCTGTACCGCTACACCGGTACTTGGTTGTGAAATAGGAGGAGGACTAGGTATTGGTAACTGTGGCATTGACGGTGTATGTGGGGTTCTAGGTGGTACTAAGGGTGGTGCTCTATGTGGTTTTAATGACGGTCTTCTAACCATCGCTTGACCTCGACTTTGTAACATCCCAGCACCAGTTGGACCTGCACTGTAAGAACGTGTACCAAATCTAGCAGGTTGAGAAGATACGGTTCTTACTCCACCTAATCTTTTCCTACCTTCTTGTTGACCCATGTATTGTCTATATTTTCTTGGGTCTTTAGATTGGGGTTGCTTTGTTTTTACACCACGATGTGACATTTCAACAGCAAGATGTGCCCTGCTTAAACCAGTTTTCTTGCCACCTTTGATACCACGCATTCTCGCTTTGGCTCTACGACCAGTAGCAGACCTTGGGGTCATACCACCGGGTGGTTTTACGAACTGACCTGTTGATGGTCTCCATTTCTTAGAGCGTTCTTTTTTATCCTTCTTAGCACGAATAGCAACTTTTTTGTCTTTTTTGTCTTTTTTCTTTTTCTCTTTCTTTGGTGTACCAATAAAACCTTGTCTTTCATCATGACCTTTAGCCTTTAGTAACTGAAATGATATTTCCATTGGTTCACCAGTAGCAAACGCATGTCCACCTGCTGCACCCGGTCCTTTTGCTTGATTTGCTAAACTAGTCAAGAATCCCATATTACCCGGTGGTCCGGTTAATTTTGATGGTTCTACTTCACGATTTAATTTATCATCTTCTTCTTGTTCGTCATCATCAGAAATACTATTTATTTCAGATGGTTTTACTTTAATGTGTTTTAGTTTTGACATCTCTTTCTTTCTGTCATCTCTTTTCTTTTTCTTTTTCTCAGTTATTTCATCACGATACTTTCCATCTTCGTGACCAGTGTAGGTAGTTTCGTCTTCGTCATTGTTACGAAACATGTATGATGATTCACTTCTTGGATTGTAAATACGAGTATCTCTAAGACTCATAGTACCACTACTAGACTTAATTAAGATTTTACTCATATTTCATCAACCCCAGCGAACTTTTTTGTTAAACTCTGTACCATATGACCTAAATTGTGATAAAAGTTCTTCATTGCATACGGTGTTTTGAAACAATTACCCATGTCCTTACAATGTTCGACAAACTCTAATGATGCACCGACTAATGCAGTTCTCAACGGAAATACTACCTCAGGGTCATCGGTTTCATCTAAATCTTTTACAATGTCGATTACTTTCATTAGACTATTTTCTGTAACTAACCTTTCAGTGTGTTGAGATGCATAATGTCTAAATCTCTCACAAACACATGTACAATAATCTAAAAATACAGGTAAGTGAAGATTAGGATTACTTCTTTCTGCCCCTAAAGTATAAACTTGATACCCCGGATGAGTTACTTGCATTAAATCTGTAATTGGTATCATTCCATCCCCTCCACAGTTTCTTGTAATTGAGACTTTATTCTCTTCCATGTTTCGGGGCTTTCCTTAGCCAATTCCACATTAAGAATATTAATTGTTTGATTCACTTGAGACCCTTCACCCATCGTACCCCATTGGTCTTGGAACTTTGTTAAATCTTTTATCGACTCTCTAACTTCCTTATGTAATGAAACTGCGTTTCTAACAAATCCCTCTTCATGAACATTACCCTCATCCATTAATTCTGTTAGTTTCCCATTAAGTCTTTCGACATTGTTCCGTAATACGGTAATTTCATTTCCAACTGTAATTGCAACTTCGGTTACTGCCGAGCGTTGAACTAATGGCTGAAAGTGGTGTTTCATGTGATGATATACAGTACTCTCTTGTATCCCTAATTCAGCAGCAATTATTTCTGATTCTGAACCATCAGCAAAAAATCTCTCTTCAAATCTAGACCTATTCTCATTAGAACATATTACACAAGATGGGTTTGCCGCCATATGATATTGTCCCATGTGGTTACGATAATGTCGGTCAGCAGTATTGGCTCTCCAACCCATGTCTTTATCCAACTGTTTACAAGACATTTCGCCATTTTTGACAGCCTCCTCAAGTACTGTTCTGTCGTCGCTTTGACAGAACGCACAGGAACGTTTCATAACTGGCTCTCGCTCAACCACGTTAGACCGGAAAGCGAACCGCTTAATCAGTATTACTTATACAAACCGTGTTATTCTTTGATATATAGAGGTCAAGAGTATAAACGAAAAGAAAACTCCTACCATATACATAGACATATCTTGTTGTGATATATCAGCGTTTTTGAATATTAAAATTCCCATAAATATAAGTATAGCACTAATTAGTTGTACCATCACCATATCTACAATTACTTCTCTTTTTGGTGCAAGCATATGCATTGACATATCTGCTATTTGTTTTGGTACTGGTACACCCATATTACCAAGACCACTTCCACCTATCATTATGCTCTACCCCCTGTAAGGAAACTACGGAAAAATGTTCCAGTACCCGCTGCTGCATTTTGTACTAAACCGGGGTCGCTAAGAGCATTAGTTAATTGGCTTTGTAACATACTTTGTTGTGCATTTTGTAGAGTTTGTTGTCTTGTAGCATCAGCATTCGTAATAGTTTGATTTATCACATTAGTCATGGAGTTCATTTGAGACATTACATTCTCAGAACTCATGGTTTGTAGTTCAGATGGTAAACTAGTCACATCTAATTTGAAAACTCCATTATCTTCATCAAAATTATAATTAGCGTTTTTCAAAACATTTAGTAAAGAAAAAGTGTTAATTTGACTAATTAAATCTAATATCATAGGAAATAATTGTGATTGAAGAAACCTTTCCACTGGATAAGATGTGTTTAACATTGTTAGTAAAATTTCTGTATCACTTGGTGGCATAATCATTTGTTGATTGTATGGGTCTTGCCCTGTTGCTCCACCCCATAAAGAACCTAGTACACCGGGTTGTTGAGGTTGTTGATACCACCCTTGTTGTGGTGGTGCATATGCAGTACCATAATTTGCTGTCGGTGCACCTGTCTGACTTAGATTAAGAGATGTAGTTGTGGGCTGCTGTTGTGTGTTCCAATTCATTGTCATTGTACCCCCTCCATAACCGCGTCCGGTATCGTCGGAGGTGGGGTAAGGACTTGAGCCTGTTGGTTAAGAATCTCTTGAAATGGTATATTAGGAGTTCTAGTCATATCCATAAGTTCTTTTTGAAACATCCTCATATCAAAAGTAATTGTAGTAATGTCATTTTCTCCAGTAACAGGATTAGTATAATGTAACATACTAATACCATCACTACTCCTAGCATCTGCTGATATTTCTGCAAAGAAAGGTTCATATTTTGTAATTAAAGGATGTAACGGTCCTGTTTGTGCACCAGTAACAGTAGAGACCGGGACAGTAACTATACTTACACCTCTTTTTATTTTATCACGAAATCGACTAGGTTTCATCTCATCTTCAACATCTTGTTGTTCTTCCCATTTGCATAACAAATGATAGAGGTGTAAATGTTCAGGACAATATGTGGCTCTCATCATATGACCACTTGTTACTCCCTCTCTCGCTATAAACGCCTCGGGTTCTCCTGTAACTGGGTTTTGCCAATACATATCCCACAACGTTCTTCCGCTCTCTTCATCGCTTATTCTCGAATATAGATTATCATATTGAATTAATTGTTTAACGTTACATCCGTCTACACAGCACACAGCAGTGTCCTTATTATACATATATTTACTATGACGAAATAGTCTTCTAGGGTCTATAATAGACCGTTTTGTTGGACTCAATAATTTATATGCTTGACGGATATCTTGTTTTCTCGCTTTATACGGATTAGCATGACGAGAAGGATAAAAATTAACTTTAGGAACTTCTATGTTCTTTTCTGTCGCCATTCTCTGCATTTGTTGTTGTGCTGCGGCTTGTTCCATCAGAGCAGCGTGTGTAAAATTGGGATTTCCTTGTTGTGCTAACGCTATCAACGTAGCCTCATTAACTTGTGCTAGATTGGGTTGTTGGGGGGAATAAAACGGGTTCATACTCATCACCATGTTCATCACTCCCGAGGGTTCACTGAAATAGTCATTTCGCCATTTTTAACTTCTAAACTCCAATCTATTCTAGAGCCAGCGGATAACCCAAATTGCTCTACAATCCACATAGGAACAGTAGTTCTTAACGAATTACTAGTACCCCCGGTAGAAACCAATGCAGTCGTCGTCGCCCCCCTCACCATACCTCTCGCACACCCTACTACATCAAAAAGGTCACTCATGTGGTCAATAATCTATCATCTCTAATAATGTGTTCTCAACGTTCCATCCTATACGTGTTGCCATGAAGGAACGGCGTGTAGGAATACCTGCTTTTTGTAATCTAATTAGGTCTTCTCTAAAAGGGTCGAATATCTTGTGTTCTCCTATTCTACCCTCTCTCCACAACTGTGCTGCTTTAGCATCAAAATATCTATCTGCTTTATTAGCAACTAACAGTATCATCTTAGGAACATACCTCTTTCCCCTTCTCCAACTTTTCCAATTTCTATATCTATAATTTCTATTTATTATATTATCTACTAGAAACCTAAATCCTCCAACTTGTGATATTGCATCATCTCCACCTTTGAATGCTCTATCATCAAACATAAATATAACATATTCACATTGTCTAGCAACCATATCGTCTATCCAAAGATTCCAATATCTATCTTCTCCACCTAAATCAGCAGAATGAATGACTCTTCTTTCCCCTTCCCAACGTATTCTTTTTCGTGTTGCTTTAGGCAATATATAACGAGTAATTATTTTGAAATGCTTAGTTCTTTCATGGTCAGGTATTTCTTCCATTTCACCCGGTGTTGTCATATATTTATCCAAAGTAGTTTTACCTACCATAGATGAACCATATATTCCTACTCTTCTAGATTTCCAATTATTATAGGCTTGTTTGCCGTATAAGGCTACACCTACTAATACACTACCACTTGCAGCAACCATATACCATCAACTGAACTTGCCTGTTAGCCAAGTACCGAAGTCTGCCATTTTACCATACACCCACTCAACTGTTAATTCCCAAAGATTCCAATCTGTGTTGGCTTCCATTGCAGATATAGCCATTGCTGCACCAATAGAACATAATATTGTTCTAATCCAACCTAATCCCCATTCATAAGTGTTATCAACCGTATTTGCTAAATGCATGGCGCGTAGAGTTTCTTCAACAGAATCATCCCCAACGTTACGAAAAATGCGCATTGGGGAAGGAATAAGTTGCCCGGGTAACACCATACTGGTCTACCTCACTAGGCTTTATATCTTAAATCCGGCGTTCCATCTTTCTTCAATCGTTGAGTTACACCAACCTCGTCCCTTGGTGCTACAGGTAAATTACGAGGTGGTAAGTTAGATTGTTGTGGATTAGATAATCCTAAATTCATAGGTGCTTCGTTTTTTGCCGGATGAGATGGTACTCCAAAAGGATTAGCAGTATTATGATAGTCCCCTGCTACACCATCGGTTACATTACCACCATTGAAATAAACTAATCTACTTGGGTCTTCTTGCATTAAACGCAATTCAGATTCTAATTGTAATTCCATTTGCCTCAATTCTAAATCCGCCCTTCGTTGGTCAAAGCCCATTTGTTGCTGTCTATACATATTTTGCCTGTTTCTTTGCATTTCTGCAACTTCTACCTTTTCTTTCATAGACTGTTCAAAGAACATCTTAAAAAGATAATATGCTATTGTCTGAATCGCTAAAGCACCCATTGCGTATGTCATTCCGTTTACTGTTGAATTTGCAGATGCACCAGCAGGCATCCAAAGCCCTGAACTATACACTCCTATCGCTACCCCTACTAAAGCCGATTGTGATAAAATCAGCCCTGTCATTTTCATTTCATTTGTGTCTCCAATGTCTCTACTCATAGTATGACCTCGTGTTAGCCCACGTAGGGGGTCACCTTAAGTTTTATCTGTCCTAATTGTCTTATGTATTGTCTATACATAGAGATTAATATAGTTATATGTATAGATAAATATTCGTAAACATCGGAATAATCATTCATCGCCTATATACATATCATCTATCCCTTGGAGTATCCCCTGTTGTATTTCAATAAGAAAAGTAGTCATCCATTGCATAAAATATATAGAAGAAAAAATAATTCCTACCATAAATGCAGGAATAACTATTACTAACCCAATTAAGTCAAAGGGGTTCATTCGTGAGTCCCCCTATAATTTTCGCTGGGTTTCTGATACCTAGAAATGTATTCCGGTTTAACTGCAACTTTGTGTGGTTTGGCATCGTAAGCAAGATATTCTTCATTATCACCAATGGGTCGCTGACCCGGCGCATCGTCGGAAATATGTAGAACCGCAGGTTTTTCGTTCGCATCTCGTGCAGCATAGAAAGCATATCTTTCTGCTTCTTTAGGGTCTAATGTTGTCATAGCCACGCTGGTACCATCCCATTGGGGTAAAGCGAGAAGACCCTCTTGGAGTATGTTCTGTGCAGAGGCTTCTGTTGTTCCGTGGTATGGCATCTTGAGCAAAGTCCACGCTTGGTCGAAGGGGGTCGTTTCATACACCATACCATTCTCTCCTCGCCTCTACATTCTCATCATCTGCCTGTCGCATTTGAATCTTCTTTTGCCAATCCTCATCAGTATTTGCAGTCACATCAGCGACAGCAACAGGCGGGTTGACATTTTCGGGTACAGGTTCACCGTGAAAACCGTGTGTTGTTCTTACTTCCGGGCGCGGCATTTTATTCCATTGTGGATTACCTAATTGCCTTTGCTTCAAATGCCACATAATCATATCAGGCGACCAATGCTCTTTGGATTCAGGCAAAACCACACGCTTGAGTAAAACCCACGCTTGGTCGAAGGGTTTCATTGGATTACCACCCTATCGAAGTTCCACAGTATTTGCAGTAGTGCTGAAAGGTCGGAGGCACATTGGATATGTGTACTGTTGTGATTTTATCACACTGCCTACAGAAGTCTATGAGGCCAAAATCAACATGTTTCATCTCACCTTCACTCTCCGCAAAGTTCCTCGATTCTTGAAATGCCTCGCTCGGTTGGCATGTGCACTCTCAAGAGTGAGTTTGCCACCCTGCGTGTGACTGACATCCTTACCTCCCTTGCCGTATATGCCCCTCTTCCTACGCTCTGCGTTTAATTGCTCACGATACTTGACTCGCTTCGGGTCTTTTTGATATTGCTTATCGTACTCTAACTTATGAGCAAATGCTGCTGGAGACTTGCGCTCCTTGAGCAACTGGAAGGCTATGTGCATTGGATTAGCCTTATTTGCTTCCTGCCAACCCGTAAAAGCCAGCCTCTGACTACTCGGAAAATCTGTAGAGTACTCCGGGTTTTCCTGCATCTCCATACTACTGAACTTGTCCTTTACCTCCCCCTCCGGTGTAACATAGTTCACCCCTTTCTCCCCCTTTTCCGAGATTCCCATGGATTCCTGACCGTATCTTTCCGCTATCTCATTAATGGAATCCCTTGCACTATCAGGCACGTTAGTGAGCATGAAAGATGGTTCTGCGTCCCACTGCGCTCTACCTGTGGCACTGGTTATATCGAAGTGACCATGTTCCTCTTTGAGTGCGGCGAGGTCTTGTAGCATTTTATCCGAACGCTCATTTTGTTCATCATCGGGCATATCATCGTTTCCGGGTTTAGCGGCGATGAAAATATTACTGTTATCTTCTGCGAGTAAGTTCTCTACCATTTTTGGGTCGTAACCCCAAAGAGTGGACTGTCTTGTACTTCCCTTCAACAACCGCATAGCGATTTCCATTGGTTCGCCAGTAGAGATAGGTATCCCCCGTCTAGGTGCAGCAAACATCTCAGCCATGACGGGGTTCACTGGTGTATCGAGCATGCTTTGTGTTTTGAGATTTTGAAGACTTCGGGTTCTACCCACCGCCCTTTGTCCACGTCTAGGTCTGAAACCACGAGGTTTGAAATCGAAGGCTGGATTTCCTCTCAATCTTCCCGATAACACTCTAACGGCGTTCACCATACTGTCATAGTGTGGTTTCTGAGGATTATTTGCTCTAGCCTTATAATTCTCGAAGCCACTTTCTATTAACCCCTCAACACCTTGAACTTGTTCGGGAGTCTGCGGGAATGGTGCTGCTACTGTACTTTGGAATTGGGTGGGTCTCTCACTCTGATACGACGGTGGGTTAGTAGTGACGTTTGTTGGGTTGTTGGTGAATTGACCTTGAAGGTATGGGGAGACTAAATTACCGAGAGTGCTATTGGGGTTTTGTTGCAGATAATTTCCTATCGCCTCATAATTCATTTCAGTGGGATAATGATAGACGTTATCGTATGCATCCTGTCCAGTTCCCCTTACACCGGTCTTGAGGAACTGATAGGGTATGTCAATTAAAGTCATTTACATCCAACCCGAATAACCCTGTCGGGGTACGGGTCTAGGTGCTGAGGTTGTTTGTGGTTGACCTGTTACTAACGCACGTCTAGTATCCGCATTTCTAGCATGTATCATCTCTTCTAGAGACATGAAATTACCTGAATCCTTTGGATATTCGTGCATGTCTATGGTTTCTTTGAGTAACGCCCAAGACTTCTTCATAGGTATAGAGCCGTATTTTTTCATATCCGGTGTAGCAGCATCAGTAGGCTTAGTTTTCATTTTTGGCCCAACTGAAATGACTAAGGCTAATGTTGGCTTCTTTTTTTTGTCAACCATCACTCACCAGCCCCATCTTTCCATTCATTGAACCATTGGGGGTGGTTATCTTTGTAGT
>Ga0098055_1000621_pt1 | contig 20638 bp, 27 predicted proteins | sample 17_taG_FD_75107 | JGI IMG/M metagenome (GOLD analysis project Ga0098055, IMG submission 75107) | Marine viral communities from the Subarctic Pacific Ocean - 17_ETSP_OMZ_AT15314 metaG | ecosystem: Environmental > Aquatic > Marine > Oceanic | place: Pacific Ocean | collected 2015-01-18 | reverse complement strand
TTTCTGGTTGTATTTTTTTTGAGTTGTTACGAATTTTCTTTTTATTTCGTAATATCTTTTCTTAATGGTTTCGTAAGCGTTCTCAGGGTTGGAAAGTCTTAAAAAATAGTCTTTATTACTTTCGCCCTCTTTTTGTGGGTTGTTTTTGATCAATTCCGCTGCAGTCATTCACTTAGTTTTTTGTATCGTGTAATATTACGCGAATCCTTATAAGCTTTTAAAACTTGATTTCTTTGTTGCGTTTTTGAATAGCTCACATGAACCCAAGAGGGGTTTCCTTTTACTGGAAATTCGTTAATTAATTGGTCAAATTTAAGATTATCGCGGATAAATTCAAATATATCGCGATTTGTTACGCCGTTGTTTGCGTTGTCGTTGTCTATATCAAGGGCTTCCCCTTTGCAATGCTGCGACGTTTTACTTCCTTTTATTGCTTTATTTAGGGCCTCGCTTCGGTATCCTGAAGATATATAAATTGCCTTTCCGAAATGGTCCCGCATGGGTTGAAATATATTCGCGGCTAAAATTTTAAGGTTTTCAATGTGTTCATCGGTCGGCGCGTTGTCAATCTTCCGGCGCTTTGCAGTTTCGGACCTTGTAACCTCGGCCAAATTTAAGTTTTTAGAAAGTTTCAAATCATTAATTTTCGTACCTCGTTAATTGCAACCCTAATATCATCCTTTGATTTATAGGAAATTTCGTCGTTAGAGCAGTTCAAATCAACCGCAACAAAAAAGAATTTTTCGGGCAATACTTTTATTAAATAGCAAATTGAAGATTTAACGCCCTGAACAATAAACATACTTTTTAAGTGACCGTTTAAATCTTGTATTCTCAAATGTATTTTATTTTTATCCAAAATAGGAGAAACGACCTCGTTCAAATATTCTTTGTCTAAAATTTGATTGTTAAATGATTTTTGCCATTTTAAGGGCAATATTATTGTTCCCTTTATCATGTCGCCGGTTATTATTTTCATTCCGGAATTATGTATTTTTATTAAAACCGCTTTTTTTACTTCAGGAAGCTCCTCCAATTTTTCGAGAATCAACGAAATTTTAGGGTTATTATTTACGGCGTCGTTTACTTTTTTATTTTGTTTTTTATATTTCAAAAAATCAAAATGTCCCCGGCCAATGAATGCCGATAAAACTATTCCGAAAAATATTAATATTTCGGGTAAAAATTTCACTTTGGCTTTGCCATTTTAAACAACTGGCGCGCTAAACTTTGCGCCGAATATCCCAATAAAATAGCAGTAAAAGTATTAAGCGGATAAAATGGGGCTAAATCTTCTTTAGCATAAACAAACAATAAAACAATTAAGCCGCTAATTCCGAACGAAATAAGCTCTAAACCGGCGTCCAAATTTGCGCCGGATTTCCTCGCGTTGTATAGCTTTGTTAATAAATGAAGTAAAACGCCGCCCAAGCTTAAAAAATATAGTTCAAATATTTCGTTCATTTTTACATATTATTGTGCCATGCACCATTACGGTAAATTCTAACTTTATTGGTTGAGGTATTGTAATACATCGCTCCATTTTGTCCGGTAGGATCCGCGGACAAATTAGGTAAAACGAAGCCGTTGGAGTTTAGCATTATAATTATACTAGTTCCGCCCACGTCAGTAAATTCCCATTGATAACCATTTTGCGCGGTAATTGAAACAACCGACTGAGTCCCTACGTTATTATCAATTAATTCAACGTTAAAAGCTCCGTCATTGGTTAAATTTAGATAAGACTCTTCGTTTTGACTCGTAGCTTCAATGCTTAATTCGTTAGAATATAAAGTTATTCCGGTCGTTTTATTCTTTAATTCTAAAGTGCTAGTATCTGAAACTGAAATGGCGTTTTGGTTACCAGTTGCAAAATCAATCCAACCAATAAAACCGAGTTGCGGCTGACCAATTACGGACATATCAATCAAACCGTTAAATCCTTTATAATCGCCGTAATCACTCCCCAACTCTCCCGCATAAGGGAAAGCCATTCCTCCCCCCGCGTCCGCGGTATCATTTAGCAAAGTTAAATTTCCGCTTTCAAATCTGAAAGGTTTTGTTTCGGTTGGCGCATAATGGCCGCCGGCGGTAGTCCAAAGGTTTGCCCCACCGGCTAAGGGCGAAAAAAAGTCTAAAGCGTCCAAAGCTGCCAAAAACAACGGCTTTGTCGCGTATGTTACGCCGTCTAAAGAAATTTCGCTATACAAATAAGAAGGTCCTATTTGTCCGCCTAATTTGGTGGAAAAACTTACCTTTCCCGAGCGGTCAATATATGCAAATACTTGAGAATTTGAAGAGTAAAAACTTGTATCGTTTGAGCTTACTTTTATAAATAAAGCGCCGCCGGTAATAGTTTCAACTTTTAAGCTTTGAGAAAATGCGCTTGTGAATCCGAGCGCCAAAATAATAAATAATAGTTTTTTCATTATATATAAATTTAAGGCGCGCGAATCGCTCGGAGTGAATTTTACAAATGTAAATAATTTAAATTACAAAATCGAAATTTTGCTTTCTTAATTTTATCTCTAATTGAAATAAATCGGTTCGTTCCTCAAATTGGCTTTCCTCAGGACCTTCCTCGGCTGCGTAGTTTTCGCCCTCAATTTGGACCGTATCAAACCCAAAAATGTTAGAAAGTATTTCGGAAAAATAATCAGGAACGGCACCGGTTTTAAATATTCTTATCCGTTTCGAAAAGTTTTCCAAATTAGTATTTTCTTTTTGACCAACAAAAACGTCAATATCTGAACCGCTGCCCTTCAAAAGTTGAGCGTTAACCAAAAGGCCGGCGCTCCATAAAGAAGAAAACGCAACGTTCAAATCCATAAACTCGGACGAATAGGTTAAATTTAAAAGCTTCAATTTTTGTTTTTGCTCTTCGGTTATAATTGTAAAATATTCCGAATAATATTCGCCGATTTCAAAACGGCAGCAATCGAAAATTTTGCCTTTTTTACTTATTTGTACATAAGACGAATCGACAAAATCAGCGCTTTCGTCTGAAAAATCAATTCCGGCGCCGTTGGTAGTATAAAAAGTATTTTCCGTTAATGTGGTTAGTGCTTCGGTTATTCCGTCGTTTGCAACATATTCGCGCAGCGCAACCGGCAACCCGCCAATTTTTGAAACTAAAATATTTATATCCGTTCCGGTTTCGTCAATGTAATTATCATTTTGACTGGTATAAACAAAATTTTCGTCAACAACTTCCGAGTCTAAAGTGAAAGCGTAAGTATCGCGCAAAGCGTCGTTTTCATAAACCAATAAAGAAACCGCTCCGATAATCTTCGGAACCGTTACGGTCAAAATTAAGCCGTCAATCGTGTAGCTTATCCAATCGTATTGGTTAACAAATGCGTTTAAAACTTTTAAATCGGTGTCGGCATCAGTCCCCCCGGTCAAAAATTCGTAAATGTCAACGGATCCGATTTTTATTCTGAAATCTATGGTTGCAAAAGTATCCGCTCTACCGGTAAAATCAAACGAATAAACGCTTAATTTTTCGCTTATATCGTTGTTCAAATCGTACCATTTTATATTTGACGTTAATAAATAAACTCCGCCCAATCCGCACGCATCAATTAATTCCGCTTTGGCGTCGTAATTACAAACTTTATAGTCAATCTCCGGCTCGCATAAAACAATACCTAAAACGCAAATTTCAGCAGCGGCGGATATTTTTACCGTTAAATTAGTGTAATCTTGGCCCAATTCATAAATAAATAAACCGCTTTGATTATTAAACAAATCGATTACTGTCGTATTTTCTCGCACTTCAACGCTATAATTCCCCTCAATTTTTAAAACTAATTTTTTTCCAATAACGGCGCCGTCTAAATTGGTATAAATTAACGCCCCGGAATCGATGCACATTTGACAATTTTTAATTTCCGGGTTTGTCGCTCCTGAAACAATAAATTCGTCAACGCTTGAAAATCCATAAGCGCCCGAAATAATATCTTCATAAATAATATTCTCCGTTTGATCCTGAAATTTCGGAGTATATGAACCGGGCAAAGCGTTCCAATAATCAGACGATTCCGCAAAGCTCAAATTGTCTTTTAATTTGGTCGCGTTTGGCTTATAAAATCTTAAAGGGTTTAAAGTTGGTATTTGCATTTTTTTAAATTTTACGTTTGTTTTTCAATCAAAGTTATTTCGCCTAAATCGTTTTGAATTTGTGCCTTCCATAAATAGCCGTATTTCGTCTCACAACCTAAAGAAAATTTAAAAACGTCCAATTGGTTGTTCATTACTTTCCAAAGGTCGTTTTCGCTGACCTTAAAATTCCAAAGCATCGGAATAAATTTCGCCTCCGTCATTTCAGAATAAGCAAGGTCCTCAAGTTCAACCAAAGTTGAAATTTCTCCGGTTTTTTGTGTTACCAAAGCCGCCAAATTTTGCGATTTTTCAAACCTTAAAGCGTCCGTTTTATTTTTCCAAAAGGCCGAATTTATCAAATCGCTATTATTTAAAAGCATTCGTTTCGGGGAAAAATCTAAATTTCCAGCGTAACTGGGTAAAATAACCCCCTCAACTAAAGTAAATCCTCCGGAAGTCCCGAGTATTGTTTCGTAAGTTCCCGCAACGTCCTGAACCGTACACAAAAAAACTTTATCGTCGTATTTGGTGTCAACGTTTGCGTCGCTTGCAAAGCTTAATCGTTTTGCAAGTTCAACGCCTAAATAATCGGTATTATATTTAGTAACCAAATCCAAGTTGTTAGCTTTAATTCTTAAAGGGCTTGAAAATTGAAGTATAGTATTGTGTTCGTTTGTTCCGTTTGTGTTTTCGTATTTTATTTGCTTATTTCCGACCTTTATATTGGTATATAAAAGTTTAGTAAACAATTCGCGGGATATTTCTTGCGGTTCAAGTTCTATTTCATTGGTGCCGAAAACGTCCGAGCGGCGCTCAATGTTAATTTTTTCGCCATCGAACCACATGGAAAGCCCGTAGATTGAATTTAAAGTTTTATATAAATCTTGAAAATTTGCTTCAAGCTCCACCGGATCGCCGTCAGAAAGTTCCGCGTTTCGCAAAAATAGGCCATTAGTAACCGCAATCCCGGAGGCCAAACCGTCCGCGGTATATCCTAAATCAATACGGCCGAATAAATCAGATTGAAAAACGTTCGTTTTATCGGTCATTTGCTCAATCAAATTTTGAAAAACTTCATAAATTAAAAAGCTTGAATGTACGGAATCAAAACTAAGCTCATTATAGGAATAATTTATTGTGCTTTCCTGAAAGGTAATCGTAAAAAGTGCAGCGCTGCACTCAACAACTAAACGATAAACAAGCCCTTCGTCTTTTTGAAAGTTATAAGTTCCTGAAAAATTAGCCGAATTAGTTCCGGGATCTTCGTCAACTTGGTCAATAATTGCGGAATTTACAAAAGTAAAATCAACGCCGTCGTAAGTGTAAGATTGCATTTTTAGCTTAATCGCATTAACCGCCGGAATAGCATTCAACGAATTATAATCAAAATCAATATCAAACTCCAAACTTATATCGGTGTCCTGAGTTTCTGAATGTTGTTTTAAAGACATTTCTTGAAACAATAAACCGCCCGAAACACTATCGACAACCGTAGTACCTAAAGCCGCGTTTTGATAAAATAAAATATTGTTGTTGGTTTCTTGAGTTGGAATAGTTAAATCCCGATTATTTAGTTGGCCGTCAGGAATCGCAACGTTTAAATAAGCGTCGGCAATGCCGGAAAATGCTTCCAATTTTAAAGGCCGAGTTTTATATTTTACGTTTATTGGGCTAATTGTAGTAATAGTTTGATCCTCAACCGAAGTATTTCGTCCAATTTTTAGGTCTAAATCTTCTCGGGTTTTTATTTTTTGTTGCTCACTATTCCCCACAATATCAACCTCAACCTTTAAAAGTTTATTGTTGTTATTATATACTTCCTTATAATTATAAAAATCAATTACTCCGCTTTGAAAATCCTCATAACATGACATAGAAACGTTAAGCTTTTTTATAGTAAAAGTATTTTCAGAATTTACGCCCTCAGACTCAAAAAAGTCCTTCATTGTTTTAGCGTCTTGTTTTAAAAATATAAGCTTATCAATTGAAGCCTCGCGGAAATATCCCCAGTAATCAGTATCCCGACCAATTACATATTTTAAGGAGTCAAAGTTGAAAATATCAAGTTGAATCTCAACGTCATTTATATAAAATTTCCATTTTTTCATAAACCTAAATATTCAATTCTTGAGTTGTTTCTAACGTCTATATTTACGCTCATTTTCTTGCGTTTTAAATCGCTTCTTAGCCCTTTTATTTCGCCTTTTAAGCCATCATTTAATAAAGCCCTCGTTTGCTCCGCCGTTTTTACTTTCGTTCCCTCCGGCAAGTATTCAAGCGTTTTTTCGGCCGCAATTCTTTGAGTGCCGTCAGGATATTCAATCAGTTCCGCGCCTCTTTCCCCCACAAAGGCCAAACCTTCCGGGGAATAATCCGTTCCTTTGTAAAATTCCGGAATTGGTCGCGACGCAACTATTGCCGCCTGAATGGTTCCTTGCGCAAGTACCGCAGCGAGTGCCGCAATACCGGCCGGATTGGGCGCCGCTCCAAGTGCTAAAGGCGCCGCAGCGAGTGAACGAATCGCAGCTTGGGCAGTATTGACCGCAATATTAAACAACGCTTGTGCTTTGTCCTGCATTGCTTGCTTCCTTTTTATTTCGGTTTGCTTTTTTGCGGTTTCTTCCTCTAATCTTAAACGGCGCGCGGAAGCTTCCTCCTCCGTAATTGCTCCGTCCGCCTCTAATTGATTTACATATTCTAAACGCTTATTTTGTTCTTCCTCAAATTTCGCAAGCTCTTCCGCGTTTTTTTCGCTTTGTCGGTCAAAAAATTCGTTCGTTATATCAGTAAGCGCCTCAAATCCTAATTCAGTAATAATTTGCTTCGCTTGCTGCACGCTTTCCGCTCTTTTTTTGTCGTCCTCCGCTTGCTTATCCTTTGCTTTTGCTTCTTCGTCCCTTAAATCTTGCTCTTTTTTTGCTTGCTCTTTCGCTAATTCCTCAAGCGTTTTAACGTTGTTTTTTTGCAAATCAATTCTAAAATCTGCAAGCGTTTCCAAAGCTTCTTTTCTTTCGTCGTCGGTTAAATTTTCGACCTCAATAATTTTTTCAAGCGTTTCAATAGTGTCCGAAATTAATTCCGCGTTGTATTGTTTTTGCAAATTTGACAAACCGTCGATAAATTCTTGCGATCCTATTTGTGAATTTTTAAATTGTTCGGATAGGGCTTTTTGTTCATCTGCAAGGGCTTTCGCGTTTTTCTTTGCGGCTTCTTTTATTGCTCCGCTAACATCAAAACCCGCGCTTTCGCCGCCTCCGGTTCCGCCGTCCGTTCCTCCGCCGCCCGTTCCTCCGCCAGTACCGCCGCCGGTTGATCCTAACTCTTCGTTTAATTTATTTAATTCAATTAGCGCCTTTTTGTCGGCCCTTACTTGCTCCAATGCGTTAGTATATGCAAGCTTTGCCGCGTTGTCGGTATCTTCTTGAATTTTTTTTGTATTTTTTAGCTCAAAATTCACGTCTTTAATCCCCTTTAATTGGGCAGCCGCGCCGGAAAAATCAAAACTAAAAGCTTTCCCTAATACTTCGCCGTATTGTACCGCATTGGTCGCGGCATCTTTTAAAATACTTTTAACGTCCTCGAAAACTGCTTTAAAAAGTTTTGGTATTGCTTGAATCCTTACCGTAAACGCGGCAAAATTTGCACCGATTAATTCAATCCCCGAAACCCATTTTTTCGTTATAAATGTAATTGAATCAAAAAAAGCAATTTTTATTTTTATCCAAACTTGCTTCACAACTGCCAAAAACGCAACGGCTTCGTCAGATTTAAAAGCTTCGGTTTGCGCTGACTCTAATTCGTCAAATAATTCCGCACTCTTTCTTTGCGCTTCAGATAAATCACTTAAAGCCTCACTACTTAAATTTACGCTTTCATTTAGTGCCTCAAATATTTTTTGAGCGCCTCCGGCGTCCTCTCCCGCTCCTCGAAATACGTCCGCCGTTAAAGTTGCGAGTTGTTCCTGATTTAAACCGACTCTTTCAGACTCTTCAGCGATTAAATTTAAAGCGTCTTTAATAGTTATCGCGCCGGAGTTGACTTGATCCAAAAGGTCCGCAGTAAATGAAGCGCCGAACGCATTAACTAAGGCCTCGCGCGTTGCTTTTGTTTGCTCGTTTAAACTTATTCCGGCCTCTTTTATTGCGTCCGGGAGTTTATCGTTATAAATCCCTAAATCAATACCGGTATTTAAAATGTCAATAAATTCTTGAGCGCTAAAACCATTAGCCGCAAAAAGTTGGCCATATTCGCGAATACTGTCCCCAAATTCTCCACTCGCGGCGCCGCCTCGCGCCAAACCGTCGTTGTATATTTTAAAAGCTTCCTCAGATGAAACGCCAAAATCGCGTTGTAAATCTGCCAATTCGCGGACCGCTTCGTTAAAATCTTTTCCGTATGCGCTCTCGATTGCAGTCGCTTGCTCCCTTAGTTTATCGGTTGCCGCTCCGGTTGTGTTTGCCAATCTTTCGACTAAAACGTTGGTTTCTGCAATTTTTACATTAAAATCAAAAAACGCCTTTGTAGCAATTCCAACCGCGACAAGTGCCGCAATTGCCGCCCCGATGGGAGTCGCAATAAACGCTAAACCCGCTCGCGTTGCGCTAACTAAACCGGCCCCAATCGCGGCAAAAGCCGATTTAACGCCTCCGCTTCCCGCTGCTATTCCGTCCAAGTTTACCCCAAGCCCTGAAAGCGCTCCGTTTAAACGGTCAAATCCCGGAATCGCGCTCGCGTAGTTTCCGACGTTATCGTTAAAACGCCCGATTGGTTCGTTTATGTCGTCAATTTCTTGCCGCAATTCTTGTACTTGTTTTTGGGCTTTTTTTGTTTCCGCGCTTGCAAGGCCTTGCGTTGAAGCTAAATCCCGATATTTTTTTTCGGCTTTTGTTAATTCAAGTCTTAAACGATCATAACCCTCGGCGGCCGTTGTCGCATCTTTTGCCGCTTCTCGGTTTTCTTTGTTTTGTTGGTTGGTTAACTGGCGCAAACGTGCCAATTCTTTGCCCTCTTCAGTTTGGGCAAACGATAAGTTTTCCGTCGCTTTTTGTAGTTTTTTTTGCGAAGCGGTTAATTTTTCCGTCGATTTTTCTTGCTCCTCAACGGCTTTTTGATAACCTTTAAAGCTTTTAAAATCAAGTTTGATTTTGTCCAATTCCTTAACATTGTCGTAAATCAACGAAATTTCGCTATTAATTTTATTAAGTTGCGCCTCGGCTTCCTTGCTAAATATCGGTTTTATTTCTCCCGCCATGATTTAATTAATTTAATAAAAATTTTCGAAATACTTCAATCAATTCGTCCCTTTTATTTTCAAATATTTCCTTGTTCTCTTCCTCCGAAACGTCCAAAACGTCGGGCGCTCTTTCTGCAATTTTTGGATAGTTAGAATCCTGACTATCTATTTCAATAAATTTTTCTTGTTTATTTAAAAACATACTTTTATAGAATCCCCCGGTATCTTTCCAAGCTATATTTCCGCTCGAAGAAATAAAACCGCCTTCAATCCTTTTTATTGCAATAGTTGCGTCCGCGTATTCAGGAAACGAGCCACCTTTTGAATCCTTTCCCTCTTCAAGTCTATTTTGAAGTATTTCAATCGCTTCGTCGTCCACAACCTCCAACGCAAATTTTTCCTTATTTGCCGCCAGTTCCGCAATATTATTTTTTAATTTAAGCAAGTTCATCCGCTAATTTTATCATTTCGCACCATTCGACAAGGGTTATTTTCATAGGATCGCGTTGAAGCCCTAAATTTCGCAACACATTTATTGCCGTCCTCATATAGTTGAAATTTCCGTTTCTATCTTCAAACTTATTTAACGTTCGATTATAGTCGTTTTTTATTCCTTTTATATTTCTTACCAATTGGTTAATCATGTCTTTTTTAATATCTATAAACGCAAGCTTATATTTTTTACAATTTTGTTTTAGTTTTTGAACGTTTTTTTCATTCAAAAATAAACTTATTTTCTCGGTATTTACGCAATTTATTGTTTTTAAAATATCGCTTAAAGCCATAATTTTAAGCTCCAAAAATATTTTTTTCTTTAAATCGCTTAAATTTTGTTTATATGCTTTCTCATTGTATTGCTCACTAAACCATTCCTTTAAATTAATTAAGGTATTGTTTAGCTCATATATTTCGATATTATTCAATTCTTGGTCCTGATCAATTAATAAATATTTAATATTTTCCTCAGCTTTATAAAAATTATAAGCCGGGCAAATTTCCGGTTTATCAAAATGGTCCTTCATATATTTCAATATTATTTATGTTTGTAGTTCCGGGAATAATCAAACCTAAAATTTTTAATCCTAATGTTTCGGCCAATCCCTCGTTCATTGTTGTCAAATTACTGTTATATCGCACAATTACGCGCCGTTTTTGGTACTTATTGGCAACGGTAAGCTCATAAAAAAGAAAATCGTTCCAATTCTCTTTTGTTAAACTTAACCCCCTACAACCGCAACTCTTTTTTATCATAACTTAAAAAAAAAACGGCCGTCTTTTAAAGGACGGCCGCAATTTGAATTATCCCTTTTCCTCGCTTTTTTTCTTAGCTTTTGGGCTTTCTTTTTTAAATGTCGAAAGATATTCGTCATAAATCCCCTCCTTCATTAAAAAATCAGCTCTTTTATAATGGCCCTCTGAGCATCTAAGCCCTCGAGACATTGCCAAGCGTTTAGCCAGTTTATCGCGAAACTCCTCTTTTTTTAACTTTCTTCCTTTGAAAATCATAATTAAGAAATTGTAAACGATTTTGGCGTTTCTAAAGCTCCGTAAATTGCAGAAGATCCCGCAACTTCAACGGTAACCGCGTCCAAGTTTACTGAATACGTTCCCGCACTTAAAGCCGGAGAGAATGCAGCGGTATAAGTTCCGTCGCCGTTGTCAGTTACCGAACTTGGTACTTGAGCAGCCGCAGAAGAATCCAAAAATTCAAGGTCAGTATCTAAGCCTAAAATTCCGGTTCCGTTGCAACCTTCAGTAATTGAAACCGTTACCGATGCACCGGCCGCACTTGGCACGCTTATAGCAACATCAACAACGCCGTCAACATTAGATATATCAAAACCCGCCGTTTCAACGTGATCGATAATATCTTTGTCAACTAACCAACGCAAAGTAGGATAAACAATATCTGAATTGTTTACTCTTCTCGGCATAGATGGAGGAAATACCAATTGTGAAAGGTTTCCTTTCAAGTATTCAACGCCCCCAGAAGTTTCGGAAAGGTTGCCCTCGAATCCGCTCACTTCGTCAACCGCCCAAACTTGCACTTGTCGCGCGTTCCATGGTTGTAACTTTCTTAGCATACACTGACCGATTTTGATACCGAAACCGATATCAAAGTTTGAAGTCAATCGCGTAACTTGAGAATTTCCGCTATTATCCTGAGCAACTTGCGCCTCGTTAATAGTTGAATTTCGTACGTCGTATATTTCAGGACCTACGAAAATTTTTCCCGCAGCGATTTCCGCTTTAAAAAGTGTTTCGTCAGCGATAACGCTTAACAATAATTGATAATTTAAATCAGGACTCCAAAGCAAACGTTTCGTTTCTTTTGGAGAGATCAAGCAGTTTGACCGGCTTGAGTTTGGGTTGCTTGAAGCGCAACCGTCGGCTTTTATTATAGACATAATTTATTATTTTTACAGTTTTCAATAAAATTTATTTCAATTTTGACGTCAATAATATCCCAAAAATCATTTGCAACAATTTCCTCCTCGCTATAAAAAGGGACGTCCGTCTTGCTTTTTATAACATGAGTATAAACATTTTCGCTCCTTTTCATTGCCGAAATAAATTCGTCAAACATAGGATAAAGAATATTTTTAAAATTTGTCGCATACCTTTTTTGGTAAGTCATTGAATCGTCGGTTTTTGTAGCTAAAAGAAAACGCAAGGTTGTATTTGTTCGGCCATATTCCAGTACCTCGGTAAAAGGTTGCTCCAAAATGATGCAAGGATATTTCGCGCGTCCGGTTATTTTTTTGTCCTTTAACGCTAATAAATTTCTTACTTCGTTTCGGTTGCCATAGTAATAAAAGGGGCTTTTATTATACCATGAATGAGTTCCGTCCGATAAATCGGAAGCTTTTAAACATTCATCGCAATCATAAACGACCTCACAAGGAACGGATCCAACCGGAGCGCCCGAAACAATTTCGACCTCCCCCTTCGTCCTCATTTGGTCAATGATATATTGAACCTCTTCGACTATTATTAAAGCCATTGTAAACCTTTTATTTTTAATCCGTACAAATTAACCTCATAATCTTCTAAGCTTGAATTTTTAAGGAATGATTTAAGACTATAATCCCCGCAATCTATCAATTCAACCGCTTTATTCCATGCGGTAAACTGTTTAAACGCCATACTTTTGTTAGTTGCTTCCTTTCTCATTGGTAAAGTTCCGCCGGTTTGCGCTACATTGTAAGCGTTGTCCCGATGGTACCAATAATAAATAAAGCCCGCGGTTATGTTTTTAAGGCCTTCAAATTGATAGGTAACCCCATCAATTGAAAAATCGCCCCCATTAACAAGAACCGCCCATTCGCCAGTAAGGCCGGAATTTAATTCCGTTTGCAAGGAGTTGAAAAACTTTTGACCTAAAATTTTACGCAAAATTTGCGGCTCATATTTCTCAATGAAATATTGAAGCCGTTGATCAGGCGCGCAATTATCGGAAAGAATTACTTCCAACTCCCCCACAAACATAGATTGCTGAGTTATATATATCATTATATTATCCCTTTACTTCTCCATTTTAGCGCTCTTTCGAACACAATAACAACCTCGTCCCCCTTTTTAAACCTTGCGAAATCTTTGGAAATTACAAATTTTTGTTTTCCTTCATATTTCACAAGCTCCTGAGCTTCGGTTTTTTTACCTTTCGATTTTTCCGCTTTTGCTCCTTGAGTTTTGGCGGTTGCTTTTGTTTTCGCCATTACGCCGGTGTAATATCAGTTATAACGTTCGCGAATGTGTCAGAAATAACCGCGCCCGCATAGTTAGTCGGTAACATAACCGCAAACGGTGCTTCAATTACATTTTCAACAACATTATCACGCATGAAAGTATAAGGATTTGCTTTTGAAACGAAATCGCCCAAACCAAAACGCAATTTCGGCCAATCGCACATTGCGAAAGTTCCCGCCGCGATAATGTCGCTATCAACTTCGATAAGGTCTAACATTTTATTTCCAACCATTAATTGGTTAGTTTCTCCGACCATTCTGATTGAACCGCCATTCGCTAATGAATAATGTCCGTCAGTTCCTTTCGCTCCGAACATTTTCGCAACGTCAACCGTATTCATTACAACGGTATCAGGCATAAACTTCGAGTCTGTCATTGTAGTCGCAACCGCGTTAAGTGCGTCGTATTCGTTCGCGTCAGCTATTTCTAAGCCCGCGATCGTTGTGAACGTTTCCGCGTAGCTTAATACTCCGCTTGTAGCATCAAAAACGAATTGCTCTAATACTTCAGTCAATAATAAAAGCATGTAGTTCTGAATTTCCGCAACTAAATAGTCAGCTCTATTCATAAATTCCTCAGATATGTAAAAAACAATAGGTAACTTCTCGCTTTCTTTCTTTTCCGTTTGGAATTTTACTGCGATAGTTGTCTTTCCTTTTGCTTCAGTTACTCTAATCGGCGTGCCAGTTTGATCGTAAGGAACCGTAACTTTTAACGCTTCGCCTACCATTAAAGGAGTCGCTCCTGATAATTTATTTAAAATTGTCGCTTCTCTCGATAGTCTTTGAGCAAAACCTAAATCGATAGCAGTCGCAAACAAAATATTTGCGTCAACGTTTGCGTCGTCTGATGGGAAATTACCTCCCGCAGCAGTTGCAGCAATGTTGAAAAGAATATCCGCTTTAACAACAACCTCAAGGCTTGTATCTTTCAGCTCTTTTCCTTTGTTGCTTTTTACTTGCTCTTCTACGATTTTCTTAAAAGTGTTTCGAGTTGAACCGCTTCCGCCGTTTTCCGTAATTTTAGCAACTTTAAGTGCTAAACTTTCGATTTCTTCGGTTGCTTTTTTCAAATCTTCCTGAGTTGTAGCTTTAGAGATTTTGGCGTTAATAGCTTCTAAATCGTTTTTATTTGCTTTAGTTTCTAATTTGTTTGAAACCTCAGACAAAAACTCCGATTGAAGTTCCGCTTGTTTTGTTACTTCTAAACCGGCATATTCCTCGGCGTTGTAACCTTTTGATAAGATAAATTTGTTAAATTTCATAACTTTTTTAAATTTAATTTTTAAATAATGATTGATAAAATAATTTCTTTTGAGTGTCCTGAGACGGCTCGGCATTTTCTGAAGTGCTTTTTGCGGCTTCAATGTTTATAGTTGGCGTTGCGTGGTTTGATCCTTTCACAACGGCGCTACCTTCGATTGCTTTGGCTTCCTGAATAGCCCAAAAATAGCCTTGATTTTCGGCCTCTTCTTTGTTTGCGACGGTATTTATATATTTATCCCAAACAATTTTTTCCTCTTCGTCCTCCTCTTCGTATGAATTAAGCGCTAAATCCATTTTGACATATCGCATTCCGACGGAGTGTTCCTTTACAAATCCGTTAACGTATTGGTTAAACATGAAAGTATTTCGATTTTTTTGAATTTCAGCGTCAAAAACTAAGGCCTCCGTTTGCCCTTTATAGTCAAATCCAAGCTCATGCCAGTCAAATGTTTCCGCTTTTGGCGTTACTTTGTCGCTTATAATTTTGTCAAATGTCATTTGGTGTTCCTGAAGTAACAAAATACCGCGGTTTTCTTTGATTGTTTTATTCCATAAACCCGGAATATGAACGTCGCCGTGCGAATCCATTAAGCCGGTCGTATTAATAACTAACTTAGCGTTAATTTTATTAACGTTTTGGTCCTCTATTGTTAGCGCTTTATTTGCTTTTTTGTCAGCGGTTGCAGTCGGTAAAATTTGTTTTATCGCGTCGCCTTGCTTGGTAATAAGCTTTTTTTGAGCGATTAAAGTCTTTTTATTAGTCCTTAATGCTTCAAATAGTTCCGCTTTTGTTGCAAATTCTTTGTTTGGAAATTCTTTCGCAATAATCATTTTTTTACCTCCGTTTTCGCCTTTAGGGTTTCAATTCTTTTTAATATAGACGCTTTAATTTCGTCCTTTATATCTTCCCTTTTTGTTAATAGTTCTAATTTTTTAATTTCGCTTATCATATCCCAATCATTGAATTAACTAAACTTCGAAATTCCTCGGCGCTTATTATTTCCTTGTCATATAATTCGGAATAAATACTTATTTCGTCCTTTTTTATGCGTTGTTTGCGCTCTTCGTCCTCTTGCATTACTGCCAAATGGGAGAAAGTGCCGCAAATTTTTCCGTCAGTATATCCCAAATATTTGTTCAAACTGTTCATTCGGTCGTCGATAAGGTTTTGCGCCTCGCTTTCGATGAATGCTTTATAGGCCTCCTTTTGATTTTCAAAGGTCGATCCGGCCGCCAAAGCGGAAAACGCTTCTTTGGGCAATCCGAACAAACCGAATATTGTCAATCCGGCGTTTATTAATGTATCGTTAAGCTTCAAATCGCTTACTTTCGGTATTGTCGAAATATAATCAACGTCCGTTCCTATAATTTGGATATTTCTTTGTCCTGATAACGTGCCATAATTATTTTGTTGCCCCTCTTCCATTTCTCGCCGCTCCTTTTCGGTCAACATTGCCGAACCGATTGCGTCTTTTTTACGCGAAACCCAAGCCCCAATTCCTCCCGGATTGCTTAAAAATGTATTTTGTGCCTCAAGTGCTGCTTGAGAATTGGAAACAATGTATTGCAAAGACTCGAGCCTTGATTGTGAAAAATAAGGATTTGTAAAAGTTGACGTATCAAAATACGGCAGCAATTCCTCAACGTTTAACTCTTTTACCTCCCGAGTTACTTCGTCAACGATATACTTTACAACAATTTGTTCAGGATCTTTCTTAATCATTTCCGCGATATAATCGCCGTCGTATAATTGCCCTTGCTTATTTAAAAAAATAAGTTTGTCGGCGCTTATGTTTAAAATGTCGGTCGTTGGATCCGCAAAGCCCCGGGAGTCGATTAATTTGTTAACATACCAGTAAGAAGTCCCAAAAATTGACTGAAATGTTAGGTCCTGAATTAAAAAATTTTGTTGGCTTTGGTATTTATTTGGGTGGTTTAGTTTCTCCGTTACTTCATTTTGAGTAAACTCACCGTTTTCTTTGAAGTAAAATTTCACATTTGAAACGGCTTTGGCTCTTTCTTGTATAGCCCAAAAGACGAAAGGATTGGTTTTATACCATTCGACAAAATCCTTTTTTAATAATTTATTATTTCTTTGGGTATATTGGGCCGTCGTTAGGACGTTAATCGGTTGCTCAACTTTATAGCGTCCGAAAATATTCAATTTTTGTAAGAAAGTTAAAGCCATTTATTAAAATTATGGCCTTTAAAAGACTCGATTTCGAGCAAATATAATTAAATTTTTTATAATTCTACTCTTTCGTTGACAAGTTTTATTGATTTTTTGCATTTTCTACAATAAGGGTAAATAATCGAGTCGTTCAAATTACCCTCATATTCGAGCAATTTTTGATTGCAAACCTTATTTTCACGATTTCGAGGGCAGCGAATTTCTTTAATTTTCATATATTTGTGAGTTTTGTTAAAATTTTCCTATTGATTTTAAGTATAAAACAACGTATTCAATCGCGTCTAATGTATGGTTGTTTAAATCCTCACGCTCTTCGAGTGCATTGCCGGACCGGTCTTTTCGCCAGCAACTGTCAAATTGCTCCATTTCTACGTTCTCAGATGTTTCAGTATAAAAAACTTCGAGTTCTTGCATCATGGAAATGCGCTCAATGATTTTGACCTTGTTACCGATTGCCGTCGTATTTTCCCATCCGGCCGCCCTGAGCGCTCGAATCTTAAGCGGTCGATTATTGTCGCAAATGACCGTTAAGTTTTGATTTATGTCTAATTTTTTAAACATATAAACCGGAATTGAACCGGTTTCGCCGTTTATTGCGTTGGTCCCTATGCGCGTTTGAAGTTGATTTTCGCTGAAATAGTTATATTCATGTATAAACAATTGTCCGTCGTAATATTTTACGCCCACAATTGCGAAAGGATCGACTTTCCCCCAATCAACGCCAATAATTTCGTCTGTATTAAGATTAAAATATTCCTCTTTTGTGCATCTTTTCCAATAATATATACGTCCCTCAACCCCTCCAATCTCTCCGAGGCCATAAACGCGCCACTTATTCGCGTAAAACTCCGACTTAATCGTTCCGTCCGGGTTATATCCGCGCTCTTTATAGCTCAATATATTGCGTTTTTCCTCCGGGCTTATCTTTTCATTACCCTCAAAAGTTACTTGTATAAAGTTTTTTTCGTTGATCAGCTCATGAATATAAAAACGCTTATCGGCGTTAAAGTCAACAATTACCTTTTTAGCCCTTTGGGATATGTCAAAAGTCTTTTTTTGTTTGACCTTATTAACCTCATTTATATAAATAATATCCCTTCGTCGACCTTTTCCGAGGTCCTCTTTGTCCAATCCTATAAACTCAATGAAGCCCGAGAGGGAATTTTTGTCCGTTAATTTACTTTTATTATCATTCCATTTGAAAAAATCCCAAATATTCCAATCAACGCATATCTTTTTGAGGTCCTGAAAAGCGGTGTCCATCAATTTAGTCTTTTCCGCCGATGCTATTGTTATTTCTAAGCTTGGATTTTCTCGAAATGCGTCAATAATTAACATTAAAATCGATACCGTTTTAGAAGCTCCCTGACTCCCTTGAATAATCAAAAGCGGCTCCTTTGCAGCTTCCTGAAAGAAATCGTTCAATTTTATAGTATTTGTTACTGGAATATAGTTAAACGACATTTATTTTCTTAATCCGTTTTTGTCGAATATTGGCGGCGCTTTGACTGTTACGTTGGTTTCAACCGTTTGCGTTGCTTTGCCGTCGGTCCGATCAAGGACCTCCTTGATGGCGTTTAATTTGTCGGATGTCTTTATTTCGTCGGAATTACTAAACGCAATCGTTAACAATTCAATTGCAAGGGCTTTTTTTCCGTCGTCAATATCTTTAAGATCCTCCCTTATTTTAGATAAATCCCCCCTTTCAAGTATTTCCTTTATAATTGTAGAAACCCTTTTACCCTTTGGAGCGCCTTTTTGATTAATGTTTTGAGGGTTATTCTTGAAATTATTGCTTCCCGCGTTTGGGTGCTTATTAATTGCTTTATATCCTCCGGCCATTCGTTTGCATTTCGTTTGTAAATCTTTGTAGTATAAACAAAAATACCGACAAAGTTAAATATTTTATTCTATTATTTACTCTTTATTACTATTTATTTATTAAGTATATCAATAAACTCCTTAATTTCAGACTCCCAAATTGATTTTTTTACTTCCAATTGCTTAATCCAAACCTTTCGAAGCTCAATTTTGTCCTTTATTTCCTCTTTTGTCATGTATATAATTTAAAAACCCGGCGTCATTTCTGACAACCGGGCAAAACAAAACTAATATTTTAAAAAGGAAGGTCCGTCTCCTCCTCCATTTCTTGAGCTTTTGAGCTTTCAGGATCGTTAGACCAAATTATTTTTCCATTCCCTAAATAATTTTTATCCGCTTTTGCCTCCCTTTCCTCCTTTGACTGGTTTTCCCAAACCGAACAATCGTTTTCGAATTGGTCCTTTTCGTCGTTTATCGCAATATTTAGCGATAAATAAGTTCCTTTTTTTCCTTTAATTAATTTCGCTTTGTTGATTTTCTCAACATTAACGGAAATATTTAAAATTTTTGCCATTTTGTTGTTTTTTGATTAAAAAATATATTCACTAATATAGTGATTTTATTCGAATTATTTACTAAAAATTATATTGATCATAAAGTTTATCTAAATAATTAAGGATAAGATTATATTCGTAAAGGTCGCCGTCGTCCGTTGTGATAAAATTTAACGCCGATTGTTTGGCGTTTAATATTGTCGTATGGTCCCGGAAATTAAATAAAATACCTAAATTTTTTAAGGTAATATAAAACCGTTTATTTTCCAGTATTGCCAAAATCAAAAAATTCCTTATTGTTTTGATCTTCATTTTGCGGCTTCTGCCGATTATCTTATTAGCATTTAAATTATAGTTTTCCTCAATATATTTTAGCATTTCGGGAAATACATTTTTGCAAAATATGACGTTTTTTCCTTCCTGATCAATTTTAATTTTTTGCTCAATTGTTGAAATCTGACCTTTTAGGTCCGCTAATTTTATTAAAAGTTTATCGTTCATTTTGTTCGTTGTTAAATATTAAAAATATGGATATAGCTAATAAAATGGAAGCAAGCAAGGACCAACAACCAAAAAAAGCCGAAGTAAAAATTAATAGTAAAATAAATATTGATTGAATTGTATTTGTCATGTTAAAAGGTTTTAATTAGGTTGTCGTAATACTCAATAAATTCGTCGAATGTACGCGCGATGTAATAAATCCCTCCCGCGCTCTCAATATGCTTTTGATATTCTATTTGTGCTTCGCTTTGACGGTCTTTTTTCCATTTAACCTCAATTTTAACGCTTCGCCCTTTTATTGTTGCGCTTATGTCGGCGGATCCTTTCGTTCCGGTTCCCTTTATATATTTTTGGCTTCCCACAACCTGAGGAAGTCCGACAACGTCCGTTTTTATTTGTTTCTTTCCAACCATTCGGCCCATTGTATTAATACGCTCCGCTTGCCATCCTTGCCAATTAAGAAAGTTTTTTATTAACTTGGTCAAATCGTTTGCGCCTCTTTCATGCGTTAAAGGCGGTACCGGATACGGAACGTTCGGATATTTTATGCGGTCAATTTTTTCCTTTAGTGCAATGTATCGTTTTTTGTTTTCTTTGTTCATATTGTTATATAGTTTTTTTCGTTATAAAATTTTAAATATTCTTTCCGATCCTTTGAAAAATCCAATAAATATAAATATCCGCGCATTTTAAACATTAAGTGATTGTAATGTTTTCGTTTTTCGTGGAAATACCAAAACACAATAAGCCCCATTTCCTTGTATTTTTCAGTTTTTTCAATTATTTCCTTGTCAGTAATTGGCGAAGTAACAATTTCGTAAGCCATTTTGCGATCCTTTTCAAGTATATCAGGACGCAAATTTTTAATTTTTTGCTCCATTACTGGCGCGTAATTATGCGCTTTTAAAAGTTTATACAAATGTTGTTTTATTATCAAATGCTTTTCGCTTTCTCCTTTATGGCCGTATTTCAAAGAATACCATTCGGGGACGTTTTTATACCTAAAATGTGCCTTTTTATCGTTTATTGATTTGCTGACAAAAACAAGCTCTTCGCCGTTATTACAATAAACTTTTGGCCTTTCAAGGTTTAGTTCATAATCTAAATAATCAGAAACTGATATTTCTCTATTTTTATATATACAATAATTCATTTAAAACGGTGTTTCGGTTTCGTCAAAAATTTCCTCCTCATTTGACTCTAAAATAAACCAACGGTT
>Ga0098055_1000618_pt1 | contig 20653 bp, 3 predicted proteins | sample 17_taG_FD_75107 | JGI IMG/M metagenome (GOLD analysis project Ga0098055, IMG submission 75107) | Marine viral communities from the Subarctic Pacific Ocean - 17_ETSP_OMZ_AT15314 metaG | ecosystem: Environmental > Aquatic > Marine > Oceanic | place: Pacific Ocean | collected 2015-01-18 | reverse complement strand
GTGGTGACGTAATAATTACCCACACCGTGAGCGTCTAACGCAGTTGCGTCTAACATTATTTGTTGATATGCACCAAAACCCCTAGGAATAGAAAGAGCTTTTTTGCCTAAGAATCCATAAAAAGGCAAAACCTGTTGCTTTAAAGAAGCTTCTAATGTCCATTGTTTTTCGTTTACTAAAGCTTGGCTGTTCGGCACTCCTGCTATCTGTTTTCTATGCTCTAGACTGTCTCTGTCTTTATGTGTAGAAAAATAGTGCATCTCAACTTCTTGAGCGCCCGCGATAAACTTATCAGTGGTCTCGTTAGAAAGCTCAAACCCAAGGTCTCTGTTTTCTACATATATACCTTGACTTTCTAGATTGTTTATGTAAGATTGAATAGACCCATAGCTAGGTTGTTTTGATTTATCTACTGTGTCTATTCTTATTATACCATGAATTATATTAGAAAGATATTCTTTTCTCTTTGGGTCGTCTGCTTTTAAGCCTGCGGCTTTTTCTGTCCAGTAAGCATTTTTAGCAAATGCAGAGTTCATAATTGCAGCTTTTTCGTCTATCTCTTGCTTAATATTCGTCAAAGGGTCAATAACAGACAAAAGACTTACAAATAAATCATGACTAATAATGTCACACAACTCCATAGCCAAAGAAAGCAAGTCAAGCTGACTATAGTTTAACATGTAAGAGTTTGGAATTTTTTCGAGAGGGATTCCTCCAAAATCTACAACGTAATTAAACCCCCTAAAGTCTATGGTTCCGCCAAAACCAGCGTTTACATATTCCTCTGGAAGTGAGCCGTGCTGTTCAAGTAAAGCTGCTAACCCTTGGCTAACTCTATACCAAGGTATTCCTTGTTCTGATCTTCTAGCAAACCCTTCTCCTGTTATCGGAAAAAACTTTGGAAACTCATCTGGGCTAAATATCTTACCCGCTGGCCCCTGAGTTACGGGATTTTGAAAGCTATATAGATCCCAATTTGTGTTAGAGGGGTTTACCTGAGTGCTTTCTTGTTCGCCTTGGTTGTTTAGTATTGTTACTGCTTCCGTACCCTTGGTTTTGTCGTGACCCACATATCTAACTAAGCCAGTTTGATCTACTTGTTTTTCTACAATCCACTTGTACCTAGCTTTTTCGTCTAATCTTTCTTGAAGGTCGTCGCTAGGATCGTACTCTAAAAATCCATACACATTAAATAGGTTTTTATTGTTAAAAGTTGTTCCTGCGTAATCATTCAAGATAACTGCACAATTGCTTAATATTTCTCTAGGGTCAACAACCTGAACAGCCTGCAAAGGATTTCCCCCTCCGGTTCTTGTCTCCGTTACGCTTTGAAGTATTCCCCCAAAAACAAAATGATCTTGCCCTCTGTCTTTGTTGTCATGCTCAAAAAGTTCCGATTTGTTTACCCAAGTCCTAGTGTCGTCGGTTGGATTTCTTGGGTCTTCAAAAAGACGAGTCTTGTCTTGACTTCTAAGATAATACTTTTCTCTTTCATCTGGCATTTTCCCAGAATCTTCGTAGGGAGTTGTAGAGAAAGCCCCACTGGTTTCTAAAAATTCTTCAAATTCTATTTTGTCTATAGAAGAAATACCATAAGTCTGATCTATTGTTCTTCTGTAAGCCTGTTCTACCGTAGCCCAGTTCTTGCCAAACTTAAAGAATACAGGGGTTCCAACCGGAGGTGCAATAAAGGCATCTCCATTTCCAGAGTGGTATACGTCGTCCCCGACTCCCAATGGTGTTTGATCTGCTTTGTTGTATTCATCAACCACTAATTCTACAGAAAGGTTTGAGCTAGTATCGCCAAAACCTCCGTTAATATTAAAACTTCTAATACTAGCACCAAGGAAGCTCTGTTGTAAAAACCCTTCGTTCCCTTCCGTCCACCCGCCTTGAGAAAAAGCTCCAGACGGACCTTGAGGCAAAGTAAACTTGCTAGGCCACTGAGAGCCTGTTCTAGCCTCTTTATTTTGATCAGAAAAAGCTCCTGTTGGCGGTATTACTGCGTAATCTGGTTTATGTTCGTTTGACATTTTATTCCTCTGGGCAAGATTCTCCCGAAGTCCAAATGGCTCCGGGGTAAGCAGTGCAAGCCTGCTGAGAGACATTATTTCTACAAGTCCCGTCTGGGTACTCGCACATTCCTTTTGCGAAAGGCGATTCTACTTTATTCAATGGAAACAGTCCGTCCTTATCGTAATTATAACGTAAGATATCGTTGCTAGAGGGTTTGTTCCTCTTTGTTACGTCTGATAAAAACTCAATCTGTATCGGTTTTCTTTCGCCTACTTTGTTTACAGGTTTATTGTGATCTGGGTATGCTGGCAAGTAGTGAATGTAATTATAGAATTTTACTTCGGGAACTTCGGGCGCTACGTTTGGAGAATTAGTAAAGTCGGATACTTGTTTAAAGCCGTCCCAGTGAAAAATTCCGCTTTGTCTACCTGAGTCAACAGGTATTCCTTGGTCTGGACCATATGTTTTAAAAATGCCGCTTGTTTCCCACCATTGAGGTGAGAATTTTTCGTAAGGAGTATCATTATAAGGATAAGGAAATGGGTAGTTTAATCCAGAAGCAAAGATAGCCTTTCCGTTCTGAGTTATAATTTCTATATGTCTGACTTTGCCTTCTTCTACAGAGTATGTCAGACCAGTCGTATCCTCTACCGTTCCATCCCAAGTAGAAGAGGTGTGTTGCCTAAAATCAAAGAAATTAGACTCACTAGAGGGCATAATCATTTGCCCAGAAATAAGCTGTTGTTCCTCTGTCAAAGGTGTGATTCCGCTATGGCTCATTTATCTAGCTCGTATGTCCAGTTTAGTGTGATACTATAAGACCCCTCTTTAGGACTCCAGTTTTCTTGAGGGGGAGACAAGAAGTATTTTCTGACACCAGTCTCTCCCTCTGGGCTTAATTCTTTAATCAGAGTAGCTATCTGACTAGCGGTTGGCTCCACCAAGCTTGGTTTAGAAAGCAGCATTGGGTTTCTTGTAGAGCCGTATGGAACTTTGGTGTAATCCATCAATAAATTTAATTGTACATCTCTTTTATATTCCGTTCTTCCTCCTATGTACTGTAAGACAGGTCCAGTGGGCCTACCCAAAACAGGAATTACAGCAAAGACATCGCCGGGATATGTATCGTTAACAGAAATGGTTTCCGTTAAAACCCCAGATATAATGTTTGTCGGCCTATTATTAAAATCTAAACTGTAAGAAATCTCTCCAAGAATTTCATTTATACCAAGCGACACGGAGTTAGGTTGAGAATTTAATTGAACTGCGACAGCAGCATTTGCTCTTTTATATATGTCAGAAGTTAAACCAAATCTACCACTGTTTGAAATTTGTGAGTATTTATCTATCGCGCTGTCGTATGCTCCAGAGCTAGCAAACTGTGCGTCTACACCTCCATAAGAAAGTCCACTAGGGCTTAATGGTGTTAGCCCTTTTACGTTTCCGTCTATAGAAACGTTGATAAACGGATCGCTAGTTGAGCTAGACACTGACATTGAATAGTTTTCATATGCAGTTCCACTTGCTAGCAAGAAGGTTTCGCTGGCAGAGTAAGTTCCGGCAGACTCGTTTATTTGCTCTGTTCTTACATGGTTGTAGCCTTGGTATGATTTAGCAAGAGAAATGGCCCCGCTTCCAATAATACCTCTTGAGTTAGGATATAAATCCTGCACAGAATTACAAAGTTTTTGTTGAACAAAATTTCGCGCCTGCTCCCAAGCTGGTCTTTTTACAATTTCGTTTTCTGTGCTGTCTTTAGGGCCGTAATGAGTTTTTCCTGTCGCGCTCAAAGAATGAGTAACTCTGTAGGATCTAGCTACGTTAGATTCTCCTAAAGAGTCGTCAACCTCTAAAGACCAATCTTCTGAAAAATCAGAAACAAACGCTCCACTTAAACTTCCTATTATATCAAGGTTGTCGGCTCGCTCTCTAAATAAGTCTTGCTCTAGGAGTCCGCTTCTTGCTACTCCGTCGTTAAGAATAAGTGTCCCGTCTGCATCTACCTGTAGAGATGAGTTCAATAAAGTGTCTGCTTCTAGGGTTATTGTATACCGACAAGTATCAACATAAATCCCTTCGTCGAAAGTCATGTCTATTAGCCTAGGATAACAGATAATACTTTCTGAGTTATCGTCCCAGTCAGACAGTTCTAGCCTTTGTCCATCTCTAGCAAACAAAGCTCTCAGGGCCTTCTGTTTCATAAAAATAGAGTGGTGAGCAGCGTTAGAAGGAACGTCTTGTCTAGGAGGTGTCTTGCTAGCGCTTAGAACAGCGTCAAATCCGTTATAAGGCCCGATTTTTGAACCTTCTACTAGAGCTGTGTCAACGTTGCTTTCAATAAACCCAAATCTGTCAAAGGGTTCTATCTGCTTTACTGCGTATGGTGTTCCTTGGTCTGCAAGAATTGTTCCAGTCAAGGTTATTGTGTACGCTACACCAAAAGCTTCCGTCGCACCATTCTTTAAAATCGCCGTAGATATAGACATAAAGGGAGTAGGTCTAATCGTACAATTTTGGCTTGGGTCATTATTGTATCTTACTCTGATTGGCATTATTTACCTCTAGTCCTTAAATTTAAACTTCCAATAACCTGAGTGCTTGTCAAATTAAGATTTAGTGAATCGTTAGTGTACCCGCTAGGCACAGAAAGGAACATCGGCATGTTTCCACTACTAACGCCGGAAGCACCAAAACTATACAGATTCACATTATTATACACAATATCGGAATCTGGACCGACAATAAATAAGTTCATGTCTCCGCTGACATCAACAGGTTTACCAGAAGTTAATAAGTTGAATGTTTCTGAATTTTGAGTTCCTACAACTAACTCTCCCTGAATAAGTTCGACATAGGGACGATGCTCAACAAACCCTTTTGTAGATGGATCAAACCCAGAAACTTCTAAGAAAATATCTCCATTCTCGTTAGCAAAAACAAGTCCGCTGACAGAAGATAGTTGAGAACCTCCAGTAATGTTCTGTTGAACAACGCTTCTGAGTCTATCTGTTTGAGATTCTGACTTATGCCCAAAGACTTGAGCGTCAATATAGCTTTCAGAGTTAGGTATAGAAGGTAGTTGCTCTCTCAGCATCGCGTCAAACGTGTAAGAAGCTCCTGCGTTTTCTAGTTCTTGAGTTGGATGTTGACCGCTAGTGGGGTAATTATGGTTAGGAGCGCCCGCAACAAGTACATAGTCACTGTCTCCCCTTCTGGCTCTGTCTATTCCAACAGAGAATCCAAAGAAATCGTTTTCACACCCAGTTATGGCGACGTTATTTCTGTCGCTGTACCCCTGAGCGTTGATTTTCTCTGCGTACACCCACTCTTTTGATCTATTTTGCCAGTCTGTCATCTTGTGGCGATAAGTGAAGACAGCTCCATTATTAAGAACCATCTTTCCGCTATCTTTATTAAAGTCGTCAATCCTTACGCCCGAACTTCCTAAGTCGTGGAACTCATGTTGAGGTATATCAAACTCATTTCCAAACTCTTTTCTTATAAACGCAGTGCTACCACTGTATACGTGCGTGTGAATAGTCTCAAAATCGTGAGCAGGAGCGCCCACTGCAATAAAGTCAGAATCTATAGATACAGAGTATCCAAATCTGTCTGTCATCATAGCGTTACGAGAAACAAAAGTAGACGACAGCGAAACTGGCTCATGAGCCTTTTGATTTTTTAACATTGTTATAGTAGAATTGTCTATACCGACATTTATACTGCTTGGCTTAATCTTTTGTTGGAACTCCCAAGGCAAGAAGCTTGAGACAGCGTTCTCTCCACGTCCAGTTCTTTCGTAATAAAAAGCAGCGCCAGCACCACCATTACCACTTAATTTAAGACCAGAGCCTATAGCCCCAGACTCGTTGAGGTTATAGATTCCCGACCAAGATTGAATGTCTTCTCCTAAGAACCCGTTAAACGGCGTACCTACAATAAGTTTATCTTCATGTATGTCAACAGATACTCCAAAAAGATCTCCAGCAAAGCCTGAGCCAAGCATATCAAAGTCTATGTAGTCTTTTTTCTTGTCTACCATAAACTCTGGTTTACCTCCAGCTAGACCAGCATCTATGTAAAGCTTTCCGTCAATAACACCGCTGTACCTTGGGAAGACACCGTAGCTAGAGGCTACAGTTGACCCAAACAATTCAATTTGCGTGTCTCTCTTTTCTTTTGTCTCTGGTGTAAACTCTCTGTATATATCACCGGGATTTTTATCATTCTCAGAGCTTGTATAATTCTCAAGAGATCCATAGCTACCACCAAGAGTGTATCTTTCAACAAGTTTAGAAAGTCCGCTAGCAGCATAATACTTAGCAGCACTACCTCTTTCTGGAGCTAACAATTTCTGAGTAAAGCTAAACTTCCTAGCAGCATTTCCTAGTGTTAGATCTTGATCGCTAAAGTCTGTGTCCTTATATTTCTCTGGGCTTATAGGATACAGAGATCGTATAAAGTTCTGATTTTCTTCTAAAGCATCGTTTCTAAAGTAAGGAGACTGCCCTTGGACAATTGTTGAGTCAGAAACAACGACTATTCTAGATCTGTTCCTACCAGCATTAAACGTAGTAAAGTGTTCTAGCTCATCTGCTACGACCACGGGACCATCTTCGATTAATTTGTTGTCGTAACCGTCACATGCGCTAGGCCCACAATACTTATTATTAAGAGTTTTGATCGGCCTAAACTCAGAAGGTCGCTGAATTGTTTCCTCTGGAATATACCACGGCACACCAGAACATGTTGTTATGTATATCTTTCTTTCTTTTACGACGGTATTAGTTACTGTTTCTACATTAATAGGAAGCAAACAACCAGAAACAGATAGTATTCTAGGTGTTAAAGGTCTGTTTCCATTAAAGTCTTCGCTTTTTAATCTCTTCCATTCTTTTGTGTCAAAGTTCAAAGAGATACTACTGACTCCACTTGGAACTCTAAAGTCTATTTCTAAAGAATTAGGACTGTAGGTAGAGGTTCTCGTAAGTTTCTTTGGATCTAAATCAGGCGAGCCATCTCCCGACTCATCTCTATCGCTAGGATAAGCAGAGAAAGAAACGTCGTCAATATTCATTGATATATCATACTTCTCGTCTGGGCTTTCAGAAACCCAGTTGACAAACATTTTGTATCCAGAGTTTTCAGTAACATCAAAGTCTATTGTTGATTCGGCATCAATCTTCCAATAGGTGTGAGGGTTTTGATATCTTTGCTCTGTTAGAGGTGCTAAGTAAGTGACTAACTTTTTAGTATTGTTACCAACTTTAATTGGTATGTAGACGTAATCAGTAAACCCTTTTTCTATGTCAAACTCAGACTCATAACCGTTAACAGGATCAGCGTTATTTGGAATTATGGCAAGCTTTTCAACCTGTGTACTTGAAGAAATCGGATTAAAAGCATAACCCGTCGCACAACCTTGGAACACAAAGCTTGTTTCGTCTATTATTTGAATTGGCTCAAACCCACCAGTCGTATCATAAGGTATTGACTGTGTGTTTCCGTTTGCGATCAATTCCGTATCTTGAACAAAATATGAACCTTTTGCGTCGGAGTAATACGGTTTAGTGTTAAGCTCTAATTTTTCACAGATGTAGTCTACGTTGTTTGCTCTTTCTTGGTTATTAGAGTAAGTTATAACAACTTTCTTGTCGCCTGTGTTCATCCAATTTTTGATTCTTGTGATGTCTAGATCGGAAGGTTTTCCTGTTGGGTCAGCAATCCAAAGAACGTTGTGCAAAATAGATATTGAATCTGAGTCTGAATATGTTACACCGCTAGAAACAGTGTGACCACCTTGCTGAAACACTTTGAGAATAGAAGAATCTTCAAACGCATCTTTAAACGAGTCTCTACCAGTCCAACCACCAAGCTGAACAATGTCTCCTGCATTATTGCAGTCTTTCATTACTAAGTTGTTATAGAAGTAGATATTCTGATCTTTATTGTTAGGATCGTTTATATCGGAGCTAGACTTACCTAGACTAAAATCTGTTTCAGCCTGCATAGATGCCATCAAGATAACTTTGGATGTCGTCTCAACACTTCCGTTAAAGTAAGTCTCTTCTGTAGACCAGACACTATCTGGAGATACAACTTCTGTTTTAGGGGGTACATCTTCAAGATACGAGGTTCCAGCAGCTTGGGCAAAAGCGTTTCTAGAATCAAATTTCTCTGGATCTAAGAATTCACCTCTTTCAAAGTCACTAAAGATTCCAGACATAAAGTTTCCAGAAGCTTGACTGATAGAGAAAGCAACTTCATCTACTTGGTTGTCATCAAAACTGTATATCTTGCTTCCAGTTGTGTATTCTGTTCTTATTATTCCAGATAATTCGGTTGTACATTCTTCGTTACTTCCGCTAGAAGCAGGTACTACAATCAAAGGAGGCGTAACATGTTCTGCTGCCGTTAAAATGGGTCTAATTGCTTCTCCCGGTCTATCAATATACGGCTTTGGATTTTCAGGCCAGAAGCTACATTGCTGCGCTGGGTTTGGATTATTGAAATGGAAAGGCCAATTAGTTTTATATTCTATCTTGCCGTTAGGCGGACCAATAACAACACATTCTGAATCCCATTCTGCTCTCAAATCTCCAAGATGCTGAATTGTATGCTCACACTTATCGTTAATTTTGTCACAAGGAGAATGTAATTTAAGATCTTCTAGACCAAGATCTGATAGATCAATTCTAATGTCGCCAACACCGCTAGCAAAAACATTGCCATTATTAACGTGCGTGTCGTGAATATACTCTGGAACAAATGCTCTTGTAACATTATACTTATCATTGTTGTAATCTTGCTCGCTGACTCCAGCCACAAGCGATTCGTATTGATTTCTAGCAGGGTGAATTCTCATTCTAGAACCAAGTTTTTTAAGAACATCGTTCACTATTTTATTAGACTCTGAATACAGTCCGTTTTCTTCCCAGACAGGATCGTTTCCAACAAGAACAAGCGTTCTGTCTCCTAGAGCAAGCCAGCTTTTTAAGTTGTCTATAATCTCGTCACTGGCCGAATTTAGCTCAGGAGTAATAATGAAAGCTAATCCAGCATCTTGAGGTATTTCTATTTCAGAGAAAGGCAATCTCTCGAAAGGAACTTCATCTGGCTGGAAATATAGGCCCATCTGATCGTAAAACGGAGCAATATCTCCCGTTGCGTGTACGCTTCTATCAAGGTTTCCAAATCTAGTGTACTCTACAACTTTATTATGAGGGAAATACTTTCTAGACTCAAAGACCCTAACAGCACCGGCCTGAGAATAAGAAGCCCAAGAATTTTCTGATCTGTACCAAACATTGTAGTCGTCAAACTCATTAAAGGAATCAGTTGGCGCTCCAAACGCAACTATGTCTCCCGACTCGCTAACAGCACTGCTGTATCCAAGCCTAGAGGTTCCTGCAAACTCTTGAGGGATAAAGGCCCAAGTTCCAATGTAAGGTATGTCGTTGTGATGATATTTGTATACTTTCTTGTATAGCTGTATTGTATTTCCTTGGCCCCAGAACAAATTGTCTGTTCTAAGCAAGAATTTGTTAGAAGGATTTAGTTCGTTGTAAACAGTTTCTTGAACGGTCGTCGTACCAGAAACTGAGAGTAGGTCATCATACCTAGTAGCTTCTGATGTTAAACTTCTAAACTCTAGCCATTCACGAAGTTTTCCGTACATTCTTGTGTTTTCTGTTTCATCTCTTTCGTAGATACGGCAAGCCTCACTAGAATAAGGAGAGCCAACAGCTATAACCTCAGAATTATTGCTAATAGAAACAGAATGACCAAATCTATCATTTTCTTTAATTCCGTAAGGAAGTGACCCTTCTCCGTAAGCGTCGTCATAATCATCTCCCTCAAAGGTTTTTAACTCTTCCTCTGGAGATATTAACTCTTGAACTAGATTGAATGTATCTTTTTCTTTCTCGAATACAAATACCCTACCACCAGACTCAGGTGGTATTTGGAATTCGTATGCATTTTCTTGCGCCCACTCTTGACCCACACCGCTAGCAACGTAGTTTAAAACGCTATTGCTAGGTAGGTTATAAGTTGGAAATTCTGCTTGCTTAGACTGAATTAAATTTCCAGTAGCTAAAGTTTTTTCTAAAATCTCTATAGAAGCTTTATCCCAAGCAAAACTGTCAGAGTATATCTGATTTATATATCCAGACTGAGCAGTAGAATCAGTCATATCTTCTACACCGCTAGAGAAAGCATAATCTTGGTAGAAGGATAAGAATTCTTCTAGAGCTGGCTTAAATGCAGCTTTATTATAGGTAGAAGCTGTGTCGTCACCGAACACTCCGACAATTGGAGGAACGCCGCTATATAAAGCATCTCCATGAGGGAACATTTCTAAAAACTTGTTCTTTATTCCGCTAACAGCTTCATCAAACAAGACAGCAGAGCTTTGATTCACATCTAAAAGATTGTTTATATAGATATGATTAAACCAAGATTCTTTAGGGTTGACAATCGGAAGATTGTCTACTTGGTCACTGTCGTAAATCTGACAAACAAGCAGTTTTATATCCAACTGAGGCTGGAACTCTCCTGCCCCAAGATCCCAAGGAGCAGCAAAATACTTGTAAAGTATGTCGTACTTGGAAGCGGTATTAGAAATAGCAGCAAGCTTGTCTTTGTGGTATGAGAACTTATCTGTAAACACAACCATAAAGACGGGTATTCCAGAGGTTGTAATGTCATCAAAAGTTCTACTCCAAGCGGCATCGGGAGCGCCAACAACAAGCATCTCCCTTTCTCCATCGCTAGCTAGATCAAGCGAGTAACCAAACTGTCTTCCTTCTTGACCAATATTCCACTGTTGACCAGAAATACAGAATTCTTTATTTGTATTACTAGGATAGCAAATCAAGTTCTGGTAGGTCTTACTTATGTAATCTTTCTTGTATCCAGAAGGAAGTGTAATCTTATCTTCTAGCTGCCAATCTGCTTTAAGTCCAGCGACATCCGTTCCTCTTCTGTATAGGAATACTGCTCCTGCGTTGTCTAGCAGTGTTCCTTCTTCGTCTCTAAGTTGATGGTTTGGAGAACCTATTGCTATCAAGTCTTTCTTCGTAGCAACGGCTCGTCCGTAATTATCTTCTGAAAGTCTTCCGTCCGCTTCTGTTATAGATGGATCTCCGCTAAGATAAGGGTAGTCGCCAATCATCTTAACGCCGCTAAAGTTTATATTATCTGTGCAATCATCTGGACAGCAGTCTCCAACCGTATCGGGACCGCAGGTTCCGTAGCCCCACTCTTGCCAATCTCTAGGTGTTTTTATGGCATCTGTGTTCCCAGTCTTTATATTCAAGGTTGTCATATAAGGAGCGTTAGGAGCAAGACCTTGGATTTTTCTAATGCCGTAATAATTACCGCTATATCCTGCACTCTCGTTGGTATAGGTGTTTGTGGCTCTAAATATACCGCCTTCGTTACACTTTTCTTCTCTCCAAACGGTGTCGTCTGTTATCACCGCTGCGTCTATCGCCTTCCTTGGGCTATCGCCAGTGCATGATCCGTAACCAAACAAATCTACTCCACGTATCTCGTCTGACACGCTAATGCTGGCAACATCATTGTCTTCTAACGAAATTCCAGTTCCATAGTTATTATTAAACCAGAGATAGAACGGCGTATTAAAACCTAAGTAATTAGACGAGTAAAGGTTCATGCTTCCAGTAGAAACAACCTGAGATAAATTATCTCCATACAAGGTTATGTTCATGTTCTGACTGATCGGTAATCTATCCGGTCCAGACAGAGAAAGGTTCATAGACGCATTTCTAAACCTACTCGCAAGCTGCGCGGCTCCTATTATTTGTAAGTCTAACGTTCCAGACTTAGGACCGGGCTCGTTGGCAAAGTTTTGCAGCATGTATACTGGCATAAAGTCACGCACCCCAACAGCACCAGACGCAGCGAAGATGGATAGGGGAAGTACGGGTCCATCTGGTTGTCCCACTTGGTCAGAGTTAAACACAGAAAGAGGAAGTATTCCGCTGGCATAATCTTTACCGTAAACAAACATCGGCAACGCCGGTGAATCGTTTCCAGTAAATACCCTTCCGTCTCCAGAAGCAATTAAGTTAAATCCAGATTCTTTAATTAAGTCGTGAGAATCAACAAATAGTTGCAACTGATTTGTAGATATAAGCTCTCCGCTGGCGTAAAGTATAAATCCAGAGTCGCTGATGGTTACTGGGCCTAGAGTCGTCAGGTTAAGAGAATCTGTTTTTCCAGAAGCGCTGAACAGGTGTAGGTCTAGAAGACCGCTGACAGGACTAGGGTCGCCACTCACGTTTATGTTTAATGTGCCAGAATTATGCGTTGCATTTACAAGTGCGTCATCTGCTCTAACATGAGAGGTATGAATATCTATTCTAGAGTCAAAAGCTGGACCAGAAGGATAAACCAAGTCATACTGTAAGAACATATCATCAACATCTGCTGAGAAATACTTTTCTGTAAATTCAGACATTCTAGGTTCGTGGGGGAACAATGCCCAACTTTCAGATTTGTCACAGTAACTACCATAAGTAAACTTGCTGTCAACCCTCATCATGCAGCTAGAAGGCTCAAGGTAATGAATGTCTCTGTTCACAAGACCCCAATTACTTTCAGTAAATGGTTCTACTAGAGGATGTTTAGGTTCTTTAGTTTTTGTATAAAGGCTAACGATGAGTTTAGGGCCAATGCTACCGTCTTCCCAAAGTATATTATTACTTTCACTTTGATGTTCAAGAACAGTTTCTACAACCAGCGATCTTTCTGCAAAGTTATATCCATGAGGAAGGTTTTTACTTACGCGACGATGAGCAGAATAAAAATTGTCAGAAGTGTCACTAAGATGAAGTCTTAGAAAATCATTCTCTATTTGAGTGTGGTATGAGACGCCGGAGTCAACAGATTCAGGCAACAGGATGTCTGTATATTGAGAGTATCCAGATCCATGATGATTTATTGTAAAGTTGATTAAGTCTCTGCCGGTTCTTTTTCCTTTAGAGCTACCTAAACTGTCAAACCCAAAGTTAAACGGACAATATTTAAACGCCCCTATATTCCAGTCAGTATCTGTGTTTTCGTTTACATAATCCCAAAGCTTGTAAGAATCATCCGTCGCGCTATCACTAGCATCCCACCAGTGAACTCTATTGTTCTCTAGGAATTTCTGAGCAGTAACCTGTTTCAGTGTTGCGTCAGGATTGGACTCCACAATGTTACCAGAAGAAATACCAAACTCTGCTAAGAACATGTTGAAACCAACACCAGACCCAGTTGAGTTACCAACAACAAGATTGCTAGTATTTGTATCAATATAGAAGCTGTCTGACTGACCTCTCAGTGTTGTCCAGCTAGACTCAAACTCATTGTCTGTATATAGCTTTAATTTGTGCGACCCATCGTCATTGTACGTCATTATAACACTAAGTGGGAACTGATAATCAGAGTACGCCACTGTGTCGTAAACTTCTTTTATTCCCCCAGAGGTTGCGTCTTTGGCTCTTGCTGCAAGATACCCACCAGAGTACGCAAGACAAAACTCCATATCTTGACCAGAATCCCACTTAGAAACAAGAACTCCACTCTCAAATAAGTCGTATCCCACGCCGGAAACATTTGCATCTGGCGTAAACCTAGCATAGATAGAAAGTCCGTTATCGCCCTGAGAGCCGTAGTCTAGGTCTCCAAAGTTAATTGAAGAGTTGTGTCCAGATATTCTAACAACGCTTTTAAATGCGTCTGCTATTTGACCATAAAGTTCATGGTCTTGGAAGTTAGTAGCGCCGTTAGATAAGGCAGTCCAGTCCGTCGTTGTATAGTCGCTTGAGAATCCCGGTAAAGAGTCTGCGAACAGCTCCTTGTTAGAAAATCTCCAACCAATGTTTGTAAATTGATATTCACTATAGGTTGTTGTTAGTGTTCCTTCAAGAGATCCTACTGTTGGAGATATTGTAGTAGAGCTATCTTCAAACAGATAAAATCCAGAAACAAACGGATAGTCTAGCAATGGATTACTAAAACCAAAACTAAACTGATCTACATCGTATGGACCCTGAACAGTACCCTCCATGCCTCTCCATCTTCTAGAATAGTTAGACTTTATACTGGAAGGAGTAGTGTATGCTTGAGGTATTCCAGAGATGTACGATAGGGGGCCATATCCAGATCCAGCGTTAATTATCTGATCGTTAGCCTGTCTAGAGATTGGATAGAACGAACCTTCGGATCTACCATCTTGTATAGCTCTAATAAACTCTCCACCTTGAGAAGATAGGTTGAAAGCGTTTTGAGGGGCGTATCTAACACAAAGATGAATGTTAGCTATAGAAGCTCCAGTAGGCAGTGGGTAAATGTCTAAGTACAGCTTTTCTAAAAGTGTACTTATATTGTATTTTTTAGACCTTCCTAGTTCAACGTCGTCTTCATATACTTTTAATGGTATCTCGTACCATTGGAAATCTGTAGAATTTACCGTAGGGTACTGTGCGACTAGGTAATGGTCTCCACCAGCGTTGTTAGTTGTGGTAGATTCAAAGTATTGATTTTTATCAGAAATAGCTTCTGCGGATATACCCAAATCATCTATATTATTAAAGCCGGATGTAGTAGGAATAGAACCTTGATTTCCAATCACACTTACACTATCTGTAGAGTGATCTACAACTTTTATACCGGAAGTATTCTGTAGAAATCCGCCCACAGAAGATGTCACATTTAACAAGCAGTCGTCGCTGTATCCCACTACGTCCAGATTATAATCTCTAGAGCCAACAGCTTTCTTGGCTAAAACTTTAAGTGTTATGGAGTCAAAAAGAAAGTACTCTGAATCAATATCTTCTTGTTTTCTTTCTAGACCTGTAAACGCACCAGAGGGGCTAAACCAAATATTATCTTTTTTATTCCTACCTTCGCCAAAGGCGTCGTGAAACGGACCAGAAGTAACTTCGTTCTTACTTTTGATAGAGTGTCCGAATCTGATAGTAAGCTTGCCTGAGTCGGCTACTGGACCCATAGAATCTAAAGTAGCAAAATAATTTTCGTCAACATCTCTTAGGCTTTGTAATAATTCAGCAGAACCTATCGCAGTCTGATTAGAAAGACTAGCGTCTCCATTTGCAGACCAGACACTACTAACACTGGGCCAAACACCTGTGTCATAATCATAAGAAGGAAAGAACGTTGGGTAGAAGCATTTTTCTATTCTTCTTCCTGTATCAACAACTGGCGTCATTAAGTTTATAAAATGCTCTTGATAGTTTGACAACCTACCGCTGCTGCAAATCTCTATTGCTGATATTCTAAGGGCAGGATTTAACTGTTGAATAGAAGTTCTAGTGGTATCCTCTTTAAAGCTTTCGTTGTACCCTAAAGTAAATTCTGATCCAAGATCTTCTGCAAACACATCGAACGACAGAGAAAAGCCGTTAGGAGCATTTCCACTATCTAATACTGGATAGCTGTCTTGCCATCTATAGAATCCTTTTACGTTATTTGTTTTTTCTGATCTAACAACCGTTGTATAGTTTACATCACCGTTAAAGTCTGAGTCTCCAATGAAAACAATATCTTCATATTGTACTATCAGTGTTCCTTGGGGGTCTTCAAGCTTTATGTTGCTAATTGTATATCTTGGAGGAACACCGCAATCAAAAGTGCTGGTGGGTCCAGACAATCTAAATCTAATCAAAGATTCTTCTGGGTCAATCAGAGTGTTAGTAATACCGCACTTATAAGAAAAACTACCTTTGGTGTCTGGAGCAATTAACTGAATATAAGAGTCAGAATCGTCAGAAATCCTAGTGCTATCTGTTTTCCAGTCGCCTTCGTAAACACCTTCGTTTATCTTTGGGAATAATACACTATTGTTTTCAGAACTTGTAAAACCTACATTAGAAATATCGCTTGAGGGATAAAGCTTCTGGACGCAAGAGAGATCAAAGAAATCGCCATTATACTTATCAACAAAACCTGTGGTTAGATCACCTTGGCTTGTGATTTCTTCTGACAGAGAGTATGCGGCGATAGTGTGTCCGTAAATTATACCTTTGCCTTCAAGGTCTTTTTCATTACTTGATGTTAATTGAAGATGAGGAGGTGAATTACTTTCTAAAAATCCTACACCACTAAGCAGTGGAACTTGCACGTTAAAAATAGGAAGAATATTCGGTAGATCGGATAGATAGCAGAATTTAATTTCAGCGTCTATAACGCAATCTTGGTTGCCGCAATCATCTACAGTTTGATTTACACAAAAATCTTTAATTGGCAAGTCTTTATAAGTAGACCTTAGATATTCAAGATGTATAATGCCGTTAGATTCGCCTAAGTAGTCGTAATAATAAGTATCAATAACCTCTAAGGGTACTCTATGAGAAGCCAGCGACCTAACTTGACTTTGCGTAAGAACAGAATCAAAAACTCTAATGTCATCATAGGAGTCGTGTCCTGTTGAAAAATTAAAAAAGGCATCCCTCGGCGGCGTACTCCACTGGATAGGTTCTGAACCAATTAAAACTCCGTTCTCATAAAGATCTATGGAGACGTTCCCTCTAATGGTCAAAACGTAGTGTTGCCACTCGTCCGTTGGTTGACCTAAAGAAAAATAGTAATTACTGTAATTGTATGTACCGAGATTAGTATAGGTCCGGTTAAGAGTAAAACTATTACTAGATGGAGTGTAAAGTAGATAAAATGAATTGTTTACGGCAGTCTCCGAGACTGAAAATATCTTATGGATGGAACCAACAGAAGAGGGTCTTTTATAGAAAAATGAAAAAGACATGTCTCTGGAAGTAGTAATCTGTGAGGACACGGCGGACGATAAGCCAGCCCACCCAGCTTCGTAGTCTGGGGGCAGTAGTGTTGGCTGAATGTGTCTGTAGCCATTCTCGTCCTGACAAGATATCGTAGCGTGTGACCATTCTAAGTAATTAGTGTTAAGATTGTCGTAATCTAACCTGTCTATTGTTTTTGTGTAGTCTATCTTGTATACAGAGTTTGCGTATCTTTTCTCTGGAGGCATGGATTGGAAAAACAGAGTAGAGAAGCCGTCCTTAATGGTAGCGTAATCTATCAAGATGTTAACATATTGGCCGTCATCACTAAACCCAATGCTTTGAATTGGGTAAACATGCGTCTGTTTTTCTGGGCAGTCATATGGATAAACTTGAGAAGCTTTGTTCCAAGTGTAGTATCCATAGTCTAGTTGAACAATCTCATAAACACAAACGGACTCTTGTTGGTAAGCAAGTAGTCTCGTTCCATCCGAACTTAATTCTATTTTTTTTCCTAGATGAAAGTCTGTATTAGCAGGAAGGAGACCCGCCTCTATTGGATCTGGATCTATTGTCACGTTATTAGAAAACTCAGTCCAAGAGCCAGAAATATATCTATAAGTTTGTATCTTACCAGAGTACCTATTTCCCCCCGCCGCATCGTTGTAAGGGTCCACTGCTCCAAACGCTATGGTTGACCCGTCATTACTAATGGAGAGGTCAAAGCTCGCCCCATTATAATTATCGTCAATCAAGTAATAAGACTGATATTGGTTATTGGGGGCAGCAGAAAAACGAAAAACACTAAGTTCTTCATTAAGACGCCATTCAAAAATACCATCAATATCTACATAATCATAAACATTTATGGTGGCTTTACAATTACTTGTATGGCTGTATTCTTTTATGTTTAAAACAACCAACCTTGTGCCGTCACCACTTAAAGATAAACATTGACCAAAAGCATTTACTCCGTATAAATTATACGTAGCGCCGGAAGTGTTGATAAAAGAGTCCATACTGTCTTTAATCCAGTCTTGACCTACTTTTCTGTAGACAGCTATGCGACCTTTGTAGTATGGGGATATAGAAGATGTTGTCTCAGATACTGCTATTACGTCTCCATCGTTATTGACAGAGACATCTACCCCTAGCAAAGATCCGTTTTCCGTTCCTGTTATTTGATTTTTGTCTATTCTTATGTATTCTTCTTCTGTCTCATCAAAGCTGTACACATGACAAACACCCATGTCGGATTGTCCAAAAGAAATGCTTTCTTTTTGATTACAAAAAACCACAACCTCTCCGTTGTAGTTTATGTCAAGGGTGTAATTTCTTTCATTTTTTGATGTATAATAATTCGCTCTAATATAGTCGATAGACTTATAAAGATTCCATTGATCTCCATGTCTTCTATATAGAATTATCTTTAGGTCATGGGGAGAGTATTGGCTAGAAGCGGACTCTGAAAAAAGAACCGCTAGTGTTTTTCCGTCCCCGCTCATCTTAGAGTTTATAGCTAAGAATCTAGAGTTAAAGTTTAAAACCTCTGGCTCTCTAAGTACGTCTTCCGTAAGATCCGCCTGTTTTGTATAATTAGGATCATAAAGCGAAGGAGAAAGCCAAAAAACTTCATTTCCAATCGCTAAATCTAAAGGTTCTGTCCCCAAGGTTCTTGGGTACTCTATTATAGCTTCCGTTCCGTCGTTGTCTAGGAATTGTTTTTGAAATTCGTCAACTTCGCCATCAATAGTAATATCATATAATGGCCCGCTGCCGATGGCTGTTTTTATTAGTTTTTTTGCAGTACAGACTTTATCTAGCTTGTCTGATGTTAACCTACCCTCACCTAGCAGTTCTTGAGACTGAGAGATAGCAGAAGTTACAGTAGAGTTTAGGCTACCTTCTCCGTTCATTGTAATAGAAATTGACTCGCACGATTTCATTATTAAACAATCCCCTGACGTTGGTCTACGTTTATGTCTCCGACAAAGTTTTGACTAGCCCCACTAATTGTGTTACCAACTATGCCTAAAAGTTCATTCTTTATATCTTCTTTAAGTCTACCCAAGAAGGAGGCTCCTGCTAGGTCTACAGTAACAACCGTTGGGTCTAACTTAACATTTAACTTAAATCCTTGTAGTTTTCCTACAGCCTCGCTAAATAGTTTTGCTGATGTGTCAAAAGACTTAGCCGCTGCGGAAAGAGCCTCTGAGCCAAAAGAGCCTCCCGACTCTGGCCCTGTAGAGCCGCTATGTCTATATACAGTTCCTCCTTGAGACATAGCTGCGGACGGAGTATTTTTGTTGGTGTTCATAGCTCTCAATACTTGAAGGTTATTTCCTCTTTGTACAGCAGATCGGTTTACAACAAACTCTCCGGGTGTCAACATAGCTGGCACGGTATCTGTACCGCGAGGAACAAACATTCCGTTGTTCGCATAAATCATCCCTCCGTTTGCTTTATTTTTAACTTTGTCTACATTGACAATATTTCCTTCTACTTTTACCGACTCTCCTTCTTTTGCTTTAAGCACTCTAGCCTCCGCTTCATATTGAGCGTCGGCAGCCGATTTAGTGGCGTCTATCATGCCGTTTAATTCTTGCGTTTGAGCATTTGCTGAATAAGCATATGCTTCCGCTGCGTCTTGCGACTTTTTCATAGCTGCCGCATGTTTATTAGCATTTTCAGCCGCTTGTTTTTGCGCTGTAGCCAAGAGGTTTGTAGCTTGAGTTGCGCCTGCGGAGCTAATTCCAAACTCAGCACTACCAAGCTGCTCTATCGCTGGCGCTAAAGTTTGCAGTATTGTTGCTTGCTGTTCTATAGCGCTCTTGATTTGATTTTCTTCTGAGGTAGATCCAGTTAATACTCCCACGTTTCTTTGAGAACCAAACCCTCCAAGTCCAGCTTTAGTCGCTGTTCTTTTTTGAGCGTCAGAGAAAGACCCTTCAAGAATGTTGGTTAAAGCTTTGCCAACAGCCTCACCAGAAAACTGTGAGGCAAGACCAGCATCTCCACTAAGCAAAGCGTTTTGAGCAGAAGCAGCAGCTTGCGCTTCGATAAACCCTGACGTGTCACCAGAAACTAATTTTTCAAGCGCGCTTTTTTCTAAAGAATTCTTCTTCCTAACTACAGATAATTCTTCTTGATATAAACTTATTCTTTTCTTAGAAAAAGATATTAAAGCATTTAGTTCTCTGTCTGCGGTTTTTAGTGTCTGACTATCTTCAAACATCTCTCTTCTGTCTCCGCCAGCGCCCCCAGAGGCTACTCCAGAAATCCTGCTTGTAGCACCAGCAACGTTGGATTGGATGCTGCTTATCCTAGCCATAATACCGCCAAAGTCACCGGAAGAACCAACTCCCCCTCTTAGGCTAGATGAAAGCCTTGCTGTTTCAAACCCTCCTTTTTGAGAGCTAGATAAAGAACCTCTCCCTATGCTAGACAAAACTCCAGCAGCTTCTTCTTGAAGGTCTATGGATTTCCGTTGGGCGTTGATCATTTTGTTTTCTGCTTCTGCCCTAGATTTCAAAGTTGTAACCAAGGCTTTTTCAGCACTGTCTATTTTTTCTAATGCTTTTTGTACTCCCTCAAAAGCCTTTGCTCCAGCTTGGTCTAGCTTGTCTAGTATAGCTGAGAAATCGCCAGTTTCTAACTTTAATATTTCTTCTGGACTAAGATTTATTGTTCCAAAAAGATTTTTTATTATCTTTTTTCCTTCGTCATCTAGTCCGTCTAGATTTGATATTTCACTTACTATGGCGTCTTTAACAGAAACTCCACCCAAAGAATCAGAAACCACCTTATCTTGAACTTTACTTAGTGCGTCATTAAATCCAGCACTAGCAGTTCTT
>Ga0098055_1000615_pt1 | contig 20682 bp, 24 predicted proteins | sample 17_taG_FD_75107 | JGI IMG/M metagenome (GOLD analysis project Ga0098055, IMG submission 75107) | Marine viral communities from the Subarctic Pacific Ocean - 17_ETSP_OMZ_AT15314 metaG | ecosystem: Environmental > Aquatic > Marine > Oceanic | place: Pacific Ocean | collected 2015-01-18 | reverse complement strand
GCTCTGCTTACACCTGATTTAGCTTCTACAGCATCGTCCATGTATTGCATCGCAGTTAATACCTGACCTGCGACAAAAGGAGTTGCAATATCTACCAAGGCTTGGGGGGATTTCATTCTTACAAGACCACCAATCTCATTGTTCATTAAATCGTCTACATTAACTTGACCTTGTACGTAACCTTGTCTTGGTGAATTAGTTAATGCGACATTGTCCATCATTCCTCTCAGCATAGCTGTAGATGAGTCTTGGTCATTCATAACCAAGTCTGCAATACTACGACCAAAGAATGTGTGTGGCTCAGGGTCTATTTCAAAAATTGCAAAAGGTACATCACCATATGGCTCACACTCCAAAACTTTATCATCACCACCTGCCATTAATATTCTGTACATGATAGCAACACCAGTACCTTCTTTATCCATCTTCATGTAAGCTTCAGTAACTGCTACTTTCTTCATAGATACGTCTTGTGTGTTTTGCTCTTCGTCTTGCTCGTATCCTTTACGCTCAAATGCTTCTGTATCTGTGTATGAGTCATCTGAGCTTAAACCTGATAAATTAGATACTTCTTCAAAGTCGTAACCCATTTCAACTAAGTCACTAACTCTCATTTCTGTTCTATGAGCTACAATATATGCATCATCTACACTCTTAGCGTTTCTATCTACAACAAACTCTTCAGGTGGTACAGCCATTATTTTTAGCTCACCAGTAGCTTTACGATGACTAACTTTTAATGAATGCATAGATGACGATAGTTGATTACCCATCTCATCAACTTCTATCTCTGTCTCTTCTGTGTGTTCTATGACTTCTACATCGTCTTCATTAACAATAGCCGCCATTTCTTCCTCTGTGACGTTTGTGTATGTGTGTATTGTTGCTGACGTATTTTCTTCCCACCATATCTTTAAAACACCTGTTTTTTTAACAAGCGCATCATGTATAGCGTTATTAAGTAGTGTGTAACCACCTAATTGCTGAAACTTCCAATGTGCGTATTTAGTAGCTTGTTCTGCTCCTACAACATCTTCTTGGCTTGTTGGTATGTACTCTACAGGGTTCTCAGAAGACAAAAACACACGCATTAAGCTAGGTTTAATAGCTCTAATAGTATCTCTTACTTTAGTTGCTACAATTTTAGAACGTCCATCTTCTTGTCCTATGTCTGTTTCACCTTCAAAGTAGCGTTGTGACTTAATTCTGTCTTCAGCTATTTCACTTTCAACAAAGGATATTGCAGAATCTAGAGCATCTTTAGCTATGCTTTGTACATCATCATCTGTCATTGCTTCTTGCTTCATTATTGCTCCTCTGATAAGTAATCTCTAACTTCTCTAGCCTTAGTGACTGAACCTGTAATAAGATTTAAGTTTATACCTGAATACATAAAATTAGCTATATATTCTAAATCGTCTATAGTCTGTTGACCTTCTTTGACTGCATCATACACTTGTCTTAGTTTTGCAATAGCCGCTTTTCCTCGTGTCGCTGTCATAGCATTTGCAAGGTCTTTTAAAATAATCTGTTTGTCTCTTTTTGAAACTGCTTCTACTGCATTAATTCTTTGTATCATCATTCGTGTAGCTTCTACACCTCTACCTTCAGCTAACACTTGTTTTACTGTTTTTGATGCATCTGTTGCATCTGTAATAGTTTTATTTACATTAGCTCGTATTGCTGTCTTGCTGTTTTCTGCTACAGCAATTCGCATTTTTATAGCTATTTCAGCTTTATCTAAATCTTTTACTATTGCTTTAAATTCTTTACCACCTAAAACAGTTTCTAATATTTGTCTATTGTCTCTAGATGACAATATTTTAAATATCTCATCTAATTCTTTACTGTCAGGCATTCTAGAAGGTGTAGGTGTCATTTCACCTATTACTCTTTCAAGTTTTGCTCTAATGCCTAAGCGTATGTAATTTTTTTCCATATCACCGGCATCTTTCATTATTTTTCCTACTTGACTAGGTGTTACTGCTTTGTCAAGCATATCGTAACCATGAGCCAATGCATTTTCGCTTGTTATTTTATCTTGACCTAATTTAACTGCTTTACGATAATCCGGGTTTGCTTCTTTTAAAGCTTCAGATAGCTGATAACGTAGTTCTAATGCATCTTTTGCTTCTCTAGACATAACAGGCAACATTCTGCCCGGCGCAGGTACACCTGCTGAATCAAATGCCATTTTACTTAACTCACGTTTAATAAAATCTAGTTGTTTCATTGTAGGCATATCAACTAGAGTTAAAAATTCTTTACCATCTGCTCCAATATTTCTTTTAAATGCAAGTTCTGTAGTATCTCCTGTACTTTTTCGTATGCTACTATTTATATTATTTAAAATTGTTGTGAGCGTGCCTTCGTTTATCTCATTAAGAGCTTCTTGCACTTTTTGCCCTTTAGGTGACAAATAATCTATTTGTTTTTTGTAGGCTTTTTCGTAGGCTTTTTCTCTTGCAGGTCGAGTTGCTTTAGCATTTTGTTTAGCTATATCTGATGGGTCTTGCCTAATAGTAGGAAACTCATCCATAAATGGTATTTCAGCAATATTTTGGTCAAGACTTGTTGTCAATCCTGCAAAGTTACTTGATACTCTATCTCTTAATACTTTATTAATTTGTGATGCACTAACTCCACCTGCCGCCGCTACAGCATCTGTTATTACTTGTGTAGCTACGTCAGCATCTGCAATCATTCCACCATCAGCACCAAGACCGCCACGTCTAAGGTTTCCTATCATTTCTTCAAGTGAAGAACCGCCTGCATTTATTGTGTCTTTGATTATTTCTGCCGCTTCATCACCTATACCAAGCAATGCACCAATTGTTCCTGTGCTTTCGTCTTTTAATCCTGCTATGAGCCTTTGGTATCCATACGTTAAAGGCTGTATCAAAGGATTTAATACACCACCTGTTACTGCGCCAAACATACCTTGTTCTATTGATTCTTCTAAACGTTCACCTTCTTCACCTGCACCAAACCCATATAACAGACCCTCTGAACCACCAATAGCCGCACCAGTTCCACCTAATGCAAAAGTTTTAAAACCCCTTGGTAGATTTTGTATCCATTTATATAATTGTTTTGCTTTTTTCGTAGAGCCTAATAAATAACCAGTACCTATGCCTCCTGCTAAATTTAACGCTATTGCACTTTTAGGATAAGCAAGGTCAAAATCAGCATCAATGTTTTTTGCTCTTTCTGTAATTTCATCACCGGGTTTTACAAGAGTTTCAGGCAAATCAGGTCTAGCGGAGTCACCACCTATAGCGGCATTATATAACCAATTTATGCCATCGTTTATAGCTCCTACAGCTTCATCTCTGTAACTACCACCTCCGACAGCACCTTCTATCAAATTACCAGTTAATCCTGCTGTGAAGTCTATTGGGTTTTGTGTTATGCCTACATTTTTCTTAGCTTCTAGTATTTCGTACACTTTGCTTGGATGTTCAGTTTCTTGCCCTTGTGCCATTGCCATAGCCGCCGCAACAACTGACTCATCATTAGAAACAATACGATTACCTTGGTCTATGTAAGCCATACCTGTAGGTGTTTGTACAACTACTTGCTGTCCTGCCTCATCAAGTGTAGCTATCACTTCTTCTTGCGGTCTAGTTGATTGCGTTATGTTTTCTGATGCAGAAGGTTGTCTAATTACACCATCATTAGTCAAGGTATTACCCATTTGGTCAGTAGTGACAGTTTCTTGCATGATTGGCTCTGTTACAGCAACATTACCACCTTCTTGTGCTATGTAAGCTTTGTCTATAACGTTTTGTGGTGTAATAGCTTCTTTTATATCACCATTTGGATACAATTCTCTAATAATACTTGCTATTTCGTTAGCATCAGCAGTATTACCTGCTTGGTCAGCTTTATTTAACGCTAAAATTAAATCTGCATAAGTTGGCATTACTGTCCACCCGGATTTAGATTATATTTATTGACAAGTTCGTTACCTCTCTCTGCACTTACTGTATTTTCTACAAGTGGAGGCTGATATACAGGCAATGGTTCGACCTCAATTCTATTTAGTTTTCTAGTTCTATTGTAGTCTTCATAATATCCTGCATCTAAACGTGAGTTGTATTCTTCGATGACACGTCTTGAATATTTACGTCTGTAATATGTCATTTGTTTTAAAGCTTCAGGAGTCATCTCTAATTGACCTGTCATTACTTTGATTAAGAAATCTCTTTCTGCCGGTGTATCAATACCACGTGCGCCAATACCTAATATAGCAATCATGCCAAATACATCACTACCAAGCAAAGCTTCTAGTAATTGTGTATTAGTAGCTTTTTCTACAGCTTCATCCATATTAGTAAATTGGGCAACAATTTCATTTAGTTTTTGTTTTACACCTTGGAATGCACCAAGATTTGCTTTACCTGATTCTACCAATTTTAAAACTTCATCTAGTTTTTTAATATTTGTATGAGCTTTTCTTACAGCTTCAATATCTGCTAAATCTTGTGTTACAAGAGCCGCTTGCAACTTTTTGTCATATTCAGCGTTTGCCGCATCTTCAGCACCTAAATCAATGTCAATAGTTGTATTACCTTGTCCATGATTTAAGAAAAAGTTTTGATAGTCTTCAGTACCCGGTTCGAGACCTGCTTGTTTAGCTCTGTAGTCCATAAGCTTCATTGAATCAGTCTTGCCATCGTCCGGTGTAAAATTAGACACAAGCGCAATCTTTCTATCCATCAATTCATTTGGTTTCATACCACTTTGTTGTGCTAACAAATCAAGCTCATTCATTTTCTTTTCAAACTCTGCTTGTTGTACTTTAGGAATACCAAATAGTTCTAACATATCAGGTGTTAAAGTACCATCTGCTCTCATTTGTGTGTACAAAGCTACTTTCTTTTCAAAAGAATCTTTTGTTGTGCCAATACCCAACAAGTTTTCCATACCTATTTCTCTTTGTTCAGCACTTAATACACTATCTTCACTATCGTCTGAAAAAAGTTTAAATTTTTTGTCAAATTCTGTTTCAACAGCAGTTGTAATACCTGCTAACGCTTTTTGTTCAGGTGTAGCATCCGGGTTATTTTTAAGCCATGCCATTTTTTCTGCAAATGCTGATAAAGGTTCTACTTTAGTTGCCATTGCAATAGCCTCTGCCGCAGGTAACACTCCTGTCTTAACCATTTCTGCTAAATCTGTCCTACCATTGGGATAGTTTTCTGACTTCATACCTAATAAAGCTGTAACAGTAGCGTTTCTGTTTTTTGTTTTAGCATCACCTTCACGTAAAGCAGTAATTCTGTTCTCAAAACTAGTGTGCATGCCTTGGTCAGGCTCTAAACGCATAGAATTAAAGCCTTGTCCTAGTCTGTAAACTTGTTCTTGTGACATACCGGCAAATAATGAGTTGCTTACATTGGTAATACCACCCATAATGCCTTGTTGTTCTTCATCGTCCTTGCCACCTAAGAGACCTCCTCCTAATATTGCTCCTCCTAGTATTTGTCCTAATCCTAATGCCATTTTTATCTCCTAGAACGGGGTTGCTTGGTTACCGGTGTAAGCGTTAGCTCCTAAAGTTAGATAATCAAACAGACCCGGTGTCTTAGTTTGTGTAACTGTTTGTGGTGTACTTATAGGGTTGGCGTTTAATGCTTGAGTTAAATAACCAAGACCTTGTGCAGGCTGATTAACAAAACCTTGAAACTGTTTTCTAGCCGCATCAAATAATGCTTGCTGTAATGCTTGCTGTTGTGCGCCCTGTGTAGCTAGGTTTCTGTTAACAGTCTGACCCATACCAAAACCTAAATTAGACAATTGACCTAACTGATTTGCCGCACCTAGTCTTTGTTGTGCGCCTGCAAGTCCTGCTTGTTGATTAGCTAGGTCTGCTTGCATTTGATTTGATATATCACCCATACCGGCTTGTTGGTTAGCGAGTTGAGCTTGAAAGTTATTGCCAATGTCTTGTAATGCCATGTTCTGAGCATTTTGAAAGCCTGCTTGTCTAAGTCCTGCTGATGCTTGAGCTAATTGACTAACAGTATCTCTGCCTATCTCACCCATAGCAACACCATGTCTACTACCACCAAATGCTTTAGCGGCTTGAGCTTGACCTTGTAAGTTGTTCATACCCATCTGTGCGCCACGTAGTATGTCCGCCTCATTAGCCTTAACTACAGCATCTTCATATGGGTTTGTGTAAGGTTGCATGTTTGTACCTGCAAGAGTCTGTGGTGTTACTGTTGTGCTTTGACCTATTACACCAACTTGACTAGGATTGTATGCCATTCCTGCCGCAGTACCCATTCCTGCACCTTGTATACCTTGAGCCGCTAGGCTATTTATGTTTGGTGGAGTTGTTTGACCACCGGGTAGTCCTTGATTAGCCATTATAATTTCCTTTGTTATAATCCATATCTGCCACCGATACGTGGATTGTTAGTTGCTGTGTATTTTTTAACTGATGACTTAGGCTTAGATGAACCGTAATTACCTACACCTGCGGCTCTTTCTTGAGAGATTTGATTTTTGATTGTACTATAATCTCTTGTTGGTTTTAAATTTCTATAAGCATTATCTGACTCACTAACTGTGCTAGTTGGACTAATTTGGTCTGTATGTGCTTTAGTTTGAAAATGGGGGTCATCGTAGTTAGGTGTAAAGTTATTCGATGGGCTAGGTCTTGGAGTGACACCGCCACCGCCACCGCCTCCTCCTCCGCCACCAAATGGTGTTTGTCGTGCTACAATAGCAGGTACAGCATTACCAAATAAGCTGTTATATGCCGCCATGTTTGCAGGGTCTCTAGCTGTGAGTTCTTTAAGTGCTTGGTCATATAGTCCAATAGAGCCATAGCCTCTCATGCCATTTGCGTATGTAGTTGCTTCGGGCATTCCTGTGGTAGCTGTAAGATTGCTATTAGGGTCTAGCAAACCAAATGCTTTAGCCGCTCCAATGTTATTATTCATTGCGGCTTCTTGTGCCGGTGTAAATGCCGCTACTTCTGCGCCTGTGTATGGCATGTATTTGAGTTGCTGTACTTGTTCAGCTCGTCTAATATTTCTTTCTGCCGGTTGTTGTATCCAACTTGGTATAGTTGTCTCTGTTTGCTTTTTACCGCCTTTACCGCCGCCGCTACTCATGTCAAAACTCCTTTAATAATGTTGTAAACTGTTCTGACCAACCTTTAGGTTCAAGAATTTTTTTCCATCCTCTTCGACCAGTAACAGTCATCCCTATACATCCTTGGTGTTTGCCCCAAGTTATTGCATCATCATGCATATCTGTAATTTGATGTATTCCGTAACCTTTATCGCCGCCTGCTAAGAACACATGTAACACTTTCTTATTAGGATACACTACAATTTCGGTTACTGCACATCCGTTTGACCCCATCCACAGTTGGAAATCACCACTCATAACACCATCTACAATGTCTTTAAAATTATGGGTATTGCCGCCTTTTTTAAGTGCTGACTCTATCCATGCTTTACCGCGCATTAAATCTTCTGTTATGCTCATGGGTCTAATTTTATCCTAATCCAAGCTCCATTTTTAGAAACTACAGGGCAATCCTGAGCTTCATCCCACATAATAATGCCATCTTGTGTAGCTTTACTATCTGAATTATAAAATTGTAATTTGTTTCTAGTAGTTGTTATAAAAGTATTTAATCGCTCACCCCAAGGCTTCCAATCTTTTCCTAGTGGCGGTGGAGGTGTTTGTATACTCATCGCCTACCTCCTGCATTTGCTTCTATACGCATAACACCTGAACGCCAATTGTCATTACCTGTACCTTGTACTTTAATGCGCACTTGTCTACCCTGAAAGCGTACATCTGTAGGATTACCAAGCGTAAATGCACCATGTGATGTCTCACTATCATTAGGATAAAAACGTGTCTTAAATGTAACTTCTACTTGTCCTTGTGTTTTCTCGTCAGGTATAAGTTGTGTAACTTTCATAATATTGTCACCATTACCAAGACTGATTGAACCTGACTCAGCATATGGTTTAGTTGTGCCATGTGTGTAACCTGTTTCTTGGTTATAAAGATTACCACTTGCATCTGCCCATATTGGATTGCTGTATATTCCTTGGTCAACTCCTGCTGTTCTATCTAATTCACCAGTAGACCAATGTCCTTCTTTGTAATCTAATGCTACGTACCTGTTATTTTCATTAGATGTACCTGATGGATAAAACCACCATATTTCACCATGTTGTGAATTATGTACAGCGTAAACTTTACTGATTTGTGACACGTTCATGTCATCAAATACGTAATCTGAAACTTCACAAGTAATTTCTCTTGCTGATGAGCCATCAAATTGAAAAAAACCTTTTTTACCCATCCAAAAAGCGCCTTCATCAATTGCTACTGCTCCACGTCTTGTTGCAACACCACAAGCTGTTCCTACTCTTTCAAACCCATAAACAAATGGTGCGCCTGAGTATGATGCTACGTGTGCATCGTTGTCAGTAAGTATTAAAGTTCTACCTCTCATACGTAATCCACACATTATTTGACCTGTAGTTTGTAATTCAAAATCACCTGCTTGGTTTGTAGCTGAAGGTGTCCAAGATGTATTGTTTTCTTGGTCACACCATTGTACTTTACGTGGATTTCCACCTGCACCTAAAGCAAAAACAAATCTCTCTTCTGTAACAACAATACCATTGTTGCTAACTGGAGCATTAGTAACTTGTGCCGCTACAACACCTGAATTTAGTTGCCATTCATATATCTTGCCATCTTTAGATGAACAAGCTAACAAATATTGACCCCACGAATCTAATGACCAAGTTGTTGCTTCATCATAAACACCTGAGCTTGTTGGAGCTGAACCCCAGTTACCTGCTCCATAAAAACCACCACCATAACCTAGATTTAAAGCCGCGTTTAAATTTCCTGATGTTAAGCCTGTTGGGGTTATGTCATATACTGTACTTGAAGGATTTACATAATATAATTTGTTATAAGTTCCTGCCGCTAAATATGAGTCACTTGAATTATCAAGCCATGCAATCATTGCTCTTGGTGCTGAGGCAAATGCACTTGTTTTTCTACTTGTCCATCCACCAACTGGTCGCATCGAGCCATCGTGCCATCTAACTAAACTTGCATCCCTCCATCTGTTTGATGCCTGAAAGTCTGTACCATTTCTGTATTGACCGGGTGGTATGTCTAAAGGTATTAATGCCATAATCTTATGCCGCTATTTCTGTCCATGTGACTGTGTTATTAATAATTGTTTCCCATTTCTCTCTACCTATCGTAGCTGTACCTGATGTAGCACTCAATGCCCCAGTTGTACTTTGTACTCTGTTACATGTTGCTGTAACAATTGTTGTGGGTTGCGATGTAGCATTAGGTTGTTGAATTCTTTGTGAGTCTGAAGCAACAGTTGATATAACTTGGTTACTTGGTGTATTTGCTGTTCCACCCATTGCTGAATGTAACGCACAGTAGTAATACAGCGTTATTAAATTATTAATAACTACAATAGTGACTTGCGTTGATGAGTTATGAGTAACTCCAGTAGTATATTCTGTACCACTTCCATGTGTGCCATCTGAAGTTGTTGAAAACTTTAATGGATGTGCTGATGGGTAATTAAAGACATAGGTGTTACCTTCAACTAAATACAACGTAGGTTGTTGCACACCATTAACAAAATATTTATTAGAGCCACTAACTGATGCTACCGTAACAATATCTGTAAATGTGTCGCCGGTGGAGGCAATACCACCTCTCGTAGCAAATCCTAAAACGGTAATACTAGCGTTAGCAGTTGGTGTACCTGAACCAAACCTTACTCGGTTACATATAGCGGCAACTGTAGCTGTTGCACTAAGTGTAGCCGCACCATTAACCATAAATACACCTGATGCTGTAATTGTAGCTGTTGCACTTGGTGTAGCACTACCTTCCCTTACTCTTACAATTGTAGAAGCAGGTGTTACTGTTGCACTTGAGCTTGATGTACCACCACTTGTCCTTACTCTAGTACCGTTACCAGTAGTATTAATTGTAGTTGTTGATGTGCTTTCAAGTAATACAGAACCTTGAGGTATTCTTCGTGCATTAGCTGATATTGATGCTGATGCATTAACGGTTGCTGATGCAAAATTAACTTTAGCACCACTACAAGTTATAGAAGCACTACTTGTTACAGTTGCACTTACATTTAATGTTGCACTTGGTGTAGCACTAATTGAAGCACTTGCACTAACAGTTGCCGCACCATCTAAAACCTCGCCTGTACTATAAGCTAATTGACCGTATTTATAACTGCCATAAACCGACATATTTTTAGTCTAGCGTAATATCTAGGTCACCTGATGGAACACGAAATACGTCACCAGTAGCAATAGCTTTACTTGACGATAGTGTCGCATAAGCCATTAAATTACCTGACGTTGAAGCATCAAATACTCCAACATGTGTAACTGTACCCCAAGAACCTGTAGCAGTTGGAAATTCTACTGCCGCATTGTTACTTGTTGTATTGCCTGAAGTTGTAAATGCTACCGATTGTCTTGCATAAGCACTACCTGATAATTCAGTTCCACCACCTGCTTCGCCCGGAGCTGATGTAAACAAACCTAAGTAATGTGTGCCGGGAGCTGTGTAAGCCGCACCTGCAAACACGTGGTCTAATATCTCTGTTTCTAAAAAGTTTGTAAAACTCATACTAATCCTCTCACTTTAAGTGTTAATCCTGACCCACTATAACGAGCTTGGTCAGAATATTCATTTAATCTAGCAACTGCGGCAGAATACATCTGCGCCCAAACTGCTACCCTTTGGTCTTCTGCTAGATACGGTGCTGAATGTAATAACGCTCCATAGAGGTATACATCAGGCGCTTCTAATAAAAGCCAATTATCTGTGTTGGTTATTAACGAAGGTATCTTCTGATAATAAAGCAACTCAAAGTCTGTGTCGTTTCCCGGAGTTGGGTACAATTGAAATTGTCCATCTGCGTGTGTGTACATACGAGGTGTGCCTGTGGCATTCTCGTTAGCGGCTCTCTTGTCCGCCATTGCATCTCTAGAGACTAGGTTAACAACTGTAGTGCCTGAGCCTGTAAGATGTAATTTTATTGTTTCAATCCAGTCTGAAGGTACTTGCATGTATTCATCACCACTAGATTGTTGTCCACTAGACCTTGCTTCCATCTTAAAGTGTCTAATGTCTCTGTTTATTTGTGCCTCAGCCAATGTAATAAAGTCAGGTATTACTGCTGTAAGGTCATCTCTGTTTAAGAAATCAGCTATAGAAGCTTTTAATCCTGTGTAATTAGATAAAGCCATGTTACATCCCCAATCTATATTGGCTTGTTACTTCATAGCCACTTGGATTGATACTACCATTCTCAAGTCCTGCAATAAATGCTTCGTATTGTACATCATTAAGTTGTGGCAATATTTCCATAACATCTTTTAGTTCAGCATCACTTAATCTAGACAATACAGCTTGTGCATTATCTCGCATTGCCGGAGTAGTAAATCCTCTTGCATTACTAAATCCAAGGTCACGAGCTGATGCGCCAAGGTCACGAGCTGATACGCCAAGGTTATTTGTTGTAATGCTGTTTATAATAGCATCATCACGCATAGCAGGTGTATCAAAACCTCTTATTGTACTAGCAGTTGTAGGTGTAGGCTCTAAGAAACTGTCACCTGTTTCCGGGTTAGTTCCTGCGAACATGTCCATCAAGTATTGTGTACGTTGTGTCTCTCGCTCATTATTTGCAGGAGTGTCTAGTAGTGACATAACTCCTCCTTTAATCGGAGCTAGACCTTTAAGCTCTGCAATCATCTCTTCTAATGTCTTTGCCATGCTGTCTCCTGTCTAATTTAGCAATAGTATATCATTTTTTATTATAGTAACCCTTGTTTTTCTAGACCCATTAATAAGTCATGTGTAATTACACCTGTTGGTGGTTTCATCATTTGTAGTTTTCTAATGTTCTGAGGAGTGATATTATCTTTTGTAATTACCTCACCTGCATTGTTTCTGATGTCTGTGACTAAATCTAGTAAATGTAAATCTTGTTTAAATCTACCTACAGGCTGACCTGCCATTCCTGTGTTGTAGCTGTCATGATTACTAAAGCGATTAGCAACGTTATCTGACAAATCAAGCTGTCCTATGTTTTGTAGCGTGCCTTCTGTAGCATTTAACTGCCTAGGGTCTGTGTTAGCTATTCTCGCTTGTGGGTATGACAGCACACCATTGTCTTGACCTTTAGTATATATACCTCTGTTAGCTCTGAAGTTAACATCAATAATACTAGCTATAGCTTTTCTCTCAGCTCCAGTTGTACCTTTAAGAGGATTTTCAGATTTAATGCCTCTCCAGTTTTTATTAACTAATTGTCCAGTCTCTAAATCTTTAGATGTTGTTTTAATTAATTTATCAAGATGTTTAAGCTGTGCGTTATTTAGTCCTGCGAGTGCTGACTGCAACATTGTGTCTGTTGTTTGATGACTAAAATCTAAACCTTTAGGTGACATTCTAAATGGCAAGTATAAAGGGTCAGCTCCTGTTAGCTTTCTAGCTTCTCCTGCTTGTCTTATGATAGCGGCAGTTGCATCTCTGTGTGATGCCCATAACAAGTTTCTGTCTACATTCTCAGGTAACACCATAAAGTCTTGACCACCTTTCATTGCTACTGGGTTAGGAAACTTAGTGCCATTGACATGTGTTAAATAACCACCGGCACGAGACAAGTCTGCGTAACTAGACACAAATGAGAATCCTTCTAAGTTTCTGAGGTCTATGTCAGGTATAAATATATTACTTTCACCTTCTATCTTGTAATCTACATCTGTGTCACCTGCAACAAGAGCATCTTTATCTGATTTCCTTGTAGCAAATCTTGGGTCTAATATACCTTCAGCTTTATATGAAACACCTTCATTACTTGGTGTGTTTTTATCAATGTCTATGTTCTGTCTTTTCTTTATTGTAGCAAAGTCTGTGTCATAAATAACATAATTACGTGGGTTATTGTCAGGGTTACCTCTACCTTTGTCACTAGCTTTTGCAAATCTGTCATTAAATGACATCCCTTTTATACCTTGCATGTTAAGATATTCTGAAGTCATCTTATCCGCTTTTCTAGTGAGACTAAGAATACTCATGTTAGGTGTCATCATTATTTCATCTAACATTTCATTTCTAATTTTTGCATACAACATTGCACCATCTGCATCATCAGGTAAGCCAAGTCGATTCATCTCTGCTTGTACAGCAGGTGTTTGGTCTAGTTTCTTGGCTTCTCTGTTAATAAATGTTGCTACTGCTTCATCAGTTAAATCAATTTCATATATTTGGTTTGTAGCTGTGTCATATCTCCCTTCAACATCTGACATAGTTTTGTTAAAAACTGCAATGTCTCTTGGGTCTGTTAAATTAGCTGACATGTCTGTTCGTATTGTTGCAGGATAATAACCACTAGCCGCTCTGTCTAATACTTCTTTTGCTATAGGATTTTTCTCCATCTCCATCAAGGCATTAAACTCTTCAAGCATCGTATCGTCTCTACCTGCATACTGCTTTGCAGTTCTTTCTTGACCGCTAATGTAAATGCCATAACCTTCAACTGAGTTGCCTGTGTTAGAGCCAATCTTGTTCATGTCTAATTCTCTAAAGATTGCACCTGTGCTGTTACCTTGGTGTCCAATCAATCTAGACATGCCCATGTTCTGACTGTAGATTTCGTCAACTGATTTACCAAAGTCAGCTATCGTATCCATACCTTGTGCTACTGCAAGCTCCATCTCGTCATATGCTTTTCTCATACTAGGAGCTGTTAGTTTTGTAGCGGCTTTTAATCCTGAGCCAATGCCGAGTGCCATAGCTGATGTAGACAATGGTCTCTCTTGAAACTCTTTTAGGAATGCTTCCTTGCTTCCATAAGTGTCTAGCAGTCCTTGCTTTGCCTGAGAAGCTTTCTCCATGTTCTCTTCTCTGCCTGTGTAATTAAACAGACTGTCTAGTGTTTGAGTTGTTTTAGGAAATGCATGACCAATTGCACCTGATGCCAAGTCTCCCATCTCTTCTGCAAATACAAGTGGCTGTTCTAGGATTTGTTTAAACTCTGCACCACTTTGATAAATGTCCGGAGCTATGTTTAATGCTGTAGTTCCTACGCTAAAGTCATCACCTTCTTTAACTTTATTGATGTTTGTCATTTTACTGAATATACCGCCTGTTATTTCATCAGCGTTATTCCACATCATGCTTAATAATCCGTTCATACAATACCTTTTAGTTTACGTCTTATTGGTTTATCCCAGTTCTCGTTGAATGGTTGATAGCCTACAGCGAGATACCTCATCGAATCGCAAGCATGACTTGACCAATCGTGTTTTGGTCTCATTCTCCATGTTTTACCATTTTCATCCCAATCACGTGAGTAATTATTTAGCGCATCCCATAGCTTTTCAGTCTTAACTTCATCAAAGTAACACTTATCGAGCAGAGTTCTAACCTGTTGTATGCCATCATCAATCAATAACTGTGGTGCTATCTCAATGTTATGGACTCCTAGGTCTTCAAGCATCTCAATCCTACTCTTACCTGAGCCAAGCTCTCTGACTCTGACATCATGTGGGAATATATGTTGGTCGTATACATACCCTTTATCTTGTAGCATCTTTACGTAATGCTCAAGACCTGCACCTGATGCTTCGTAATAGTCAATGATGTGAACCTCAGCTCCTATGAATTGTGAGAAGATAACTGCTGTTGAATCGCCCACACCTAAATCCCAACTCGTGACTACACCTTTTGACCTGTCGTATCTAACTGTAGTTAATCTGTCTTCATCTCTAACTCTGCGTAATTCATTAGCGTAATAACTGCCCTCTGTAAAAACCAAAAACCCGCCTTCCCAAATCCATTCGTATTGGTCAGGTCTCTTCTCTTTGTCTTCTAATCTTTGAGCTTCAAGTACATCAGGAAACCAAGGGTTGTCGTGGTAGTTCATTTGCACTATCTTACAATCTGAAGGGAAACTTTGTCTGAATCTTTCATGTGTTGCGCTGTACTTTGATTCAGGATTCCATGTAACCCACACCTCTGATGAAAAGCCTATGCTTTTGTCTTCTTCACGTACTGTTGGCAATAGTAAATCCCATGCTCTGCCGCTTACTTGTTCTGCTTCATCTACCCAAGCTATAAGAATACGTGACTGTGATTTAATACTGTCTAGTGAACGTCTCAGTCCTGCAAACACATAGGTTATGTTTCCATCCTTAGACCTGATGAAGCGTTCTCCGATTTCGTAATAGTCAGCAAGCCATGACACAGACAATATAGCAGACTTAACCTCAGCCATAGATGACTCACTCAATGAGTTCATAAACTCTCTGCCGCAAAGAATGCTTCCACGAATGCCGCTCTTACCCCAACGATAGCCAAATACTGCGCTCATTAAAGCAAAACTGGTGGTCTTTCCACTCCCTCTGCCGCCATAGCATGCCCTAATTCGAGCTGTTCCTTCAAAGACAGGTATTAACTTATCCGGGAGCTGAATCTCTTCAACAACCTCAGCCATCTGATTTGCTAACTAATTTAATAACAGTAGGAGCTTTCATTGATTCGTCTGAGCTTGTGTGGTCTATCTGTGACTTCTCACCATACTTGTTAGGCACGAGCTTACTGGCTACCCACTTTCTTGCATCTATCTGTAAGCGTGCAACCTGAAACGATTGATTGTCTGCTTCATCTGCAATAGCTAAGATTTGGTCAGCATGAAACTCAGAGCTGATTGCTTTCGCGCGCGTGTATCTATCGGATAATCCATCTATCTTATACATCCATCTGTACCAAGTATCTGCATTCGGTGTCCACTTTTCTTCTCTACATAAACTGATGACACTTCTACCTGAAGCTATCTCTTCTAGCATTCTATCTTCAAGCTCTTCAGAATATATTGTTGGTCTAGCCATTATGCTGTCCTAGTCTTCCTAGTTTTCTTTTTCTTATTTGCATTTCGTTTACTGATTGCTTTACCTTTTGCAACTGCATCAGCTTTACTGGATGCTCCCCATGCTCTAAGACTTTTTAACAATGGAGTTGCTTCACCATTTTTATACTCAGCTCCTTTGTTTCTACCCATGCGTTGCAAGAAAGCGGCTCGTCTTGGATTGTCTCCTGATTTAACTGGCGCACCCATTAACCAATACCTCTGTTCTTTGCAGTCTTAGCCGCTTGTCTAAAGTTCATAGCAGTTGGTCTACCTTTAGCACCTTTGCGTTTCATTTTCTCTCCACTACCTGCTTTAATTCTTTTGCGTTTAGCGTGGATTCTGTCGTACAACCCTATTTGACTTCCCATATTATCTCCAATAAATTAGTTAGGACACCCAGTATTTTGTAAGCACTACCTGTAGTAGAAATAAAAAATGCCCTAACTAATTAATTAACTTCTTCCAATTATCAGGAAGGTTTAACTTAATACATAAATCATTCTCTACCCAAGTTATAACATTATCAAGGTAAACACCAAACTCTTTTGTATTTAGACTTGCTGTCGATTTTAACACCAGTCTTGGTAATCCTGCAACTTCTTCAATTCTAGTTTCAAGAAATTCAGTCTGACAATGCACATGAATTGCATCTTTAGTGTTTTGTGTTTCGACCCTCACTTGGTCAACAATTAACCAATATAAATTATTTTGATGACCTGTCCGGCTCATCTTATTTTCTTTAATAGTAATTACAGCTTCATCAGCATTTGTCTTTTTAAAGAATGCTTTAGTCATACCCTTAACTATATCTGCTTTAGGTTTATCTTTTTTTAGTATTCTGTTTAACGATTCACTCACAATAAATAATCTCCTTAATGACTCAACCATAGTTAATGATTTTGTATGCATAACCTAACAACAGCTCCTGTTTAATTAAATAAGCATTCTTAGATTCTGTGTCACCATTACCAACAAAAGTTTTGTACTGTAAGTTGTTTTCTATAATGCAATCTTTAATCCTTTCACGTTCTACAAATGCATACTTGGTCGGTGTTACAAAAACCCATGCATCAGCTTTACTAGTCATCAATGCAGAAGGCTTATCATACATTGAAATCTCTACTACTAAATTACCTGTGGACTTACTCTTAAAATCTTTCTTAACTTCATAACGTTTGTGTATCTCCGGTACGTATATGTCCATCTCTTTACAAAGACCCGGAATAATAACTGCACAGGGATATTTAGTCTTTAATAAATTTAATACCTCTCTCTCTGCATTATGTCCATCTTTTAAATCTTCATCAAACGTGTTCATTCACTAGCAGTCCAATGCTCATCAACAAGACCTGATTTAATTAGTTGCCGCTTAGTTCTTGTTATAGCAAACTGCGCCATCTCTTCAATAAAGTAAGGCTGATAATAAGGATGGTCTTTTGTATCATATAAAGTGTGACAGGCATGACATCCATAAAATCCAATATCATTACCATGTGAATCTTTAGCTTTAAGTCCAACTCCTGCACCATTTTGATGACAGAAGACTACCTTTTCATTATTGACACCTGAGTCACAGACATCACTCCTGAAAGTACATGCTTTGCCTTTGGCGCTCCGGGTAATACTATTTTGTTTCATTAAATCCCCAATCAATTAATTGTGAGATGACATCAGCTACAGAATACACTACAGCAGTTGGACATCCTACATCATCAAGAGCTTCTATCATATTTTTTTGATTATCAGTCAATCTGCCCTTTGGTGTCTTGCCATTCTTAGGTCTCTTTACTTCCAAGAAATAAGCAAACCCTCCGGGCATAATCACACATACATCAGGTATGCCACTCTTAACACCTTCTGCCTTAAATCTTCCTGCCTCACTTTTACTTCTCTTGCCACCATTAGGAATAGCAAAATAAAAAATCTTTCGCATGTCTAAATACTGACATATTGCTTTCTGTACTTCATGCTCATCGTTCTTCATTTATTTTTAGCCTTATCCATAACCATATTAAATTTTAACTGGTCGCATAAAGCTATAATTTGGTCTTCAATATCAGACTTCAATTTTTTATCTTCAATTTTAGTAAGCAATCCATACAGCTTATAAATTGTTTCAGCTACATCTTCATTGGACATTAGCTTGTAAGTTTCCTGAATTCTGACCTAAGTAAGTTGCTAATCCATAAATTGCTAAATGAAACTGAGGTCTATCTGCTTTGATTCTATGAGTTAAACCTGACAAGCTAACTCCCATCATGTCTGCACATTCTTTTTGGGTAATGCCTAGCTTCTTAATCTCAGCAGGTATAGATTGGTAATAGATTATTCCTGTTGTATTCATATCCTTAGTATTAGTTAACTTAGACTTAATTATATCAATTGGGATACGAAGCGTTAGTTGGTTTAGCTTTTTTTTTCTTGTATACACTTCTCCTTCGGAGACTTACTTTCTGAAGAGCCTGAGCTAAACGCTCTTTTTTTAAAGCTCTTTAGACATCGGGTTCAGTTCCTGAGCTGAGGCTTTTCGGAGACAAGAAAATCCCTAACCACAACTAAGCAGTTAGAGATTGTCATCGGTATACAGTCCTTCGCAGTATTTATCCGTATGCCTGAAACCATTACAACTATTCAGGTCAGAGTCATCGCTACCTTGTAATAGGTACTCAGCCATCTGCACTCTGCGCTAGATTTTATTTATCGCTCCAAGGTGGTTACCAATGTAGAGCTTCTTAATCCAACATCAATCAACAGCGTGTGGAATACAATTGCTGAATCTCTTTAATATTTATACTGGACTGAGTGACACTTTTTGAAGAGCGAGACATTTGTCCAGTCGTATCCAAGGTGAGTCAAACCAACTTGCTTTGATGAGAATTTAAGTATAATAATTCTCAGAACAGGTGACCAACACACCAAGTTTAGAAAAACCCTGAGAGAACATTCCAGACCTCTTGGGGTTTTTTGTTTTCTCTAAACCACAAAATTGATATGATAAACTAAATCAAAATAGAGAAAATAGTTTTTAAATAAAATATTTTTTTTGCACCTAAAAAAGAGTATATCGGATTGTACAAAAAAGTAGCAATCTTGAGATTATTGAAAAGACATACTAGCATTAAGGTGAGCATCTTGCACCTCTAGAATCGAAGATTTGACCCCTTCCTGAAAACCGGTTTTTTAAAATTAGCCAAAATACGCTATTTTTACCCTGTTTTTTGCCATCAAAAAATGTGCTGATTTTGCCTCATAAATAGGTCTATTTTCTGACCCTATTTTTCTGTCTAATTAAATAGTTCTTGCATATGTATATAAAATAAAGTATGATTGTCTCATGTTCGAGATACGGACATGCACTTTTAACCAATAGGAGATACAATGAAGACAACACTTATAAACGACACAATAGTAGAAATTGAAATGGTAAATTTTGAAGAGCATACTCATGACAAATTTTTACAACCAACTTCTCATGACAAATTTTTTAACAGACAACCTAAGAAGCCATTTCAAATTGCTTACATCACATTGACATCAAATGAAAAAGTACAGCCAATAGTTGACAAAATAGAATGTGCAGTTAGCGTTTACTTAAATAGCGATTACAGACCTGCACTTAGATTCAAACCAATTGTTGTTGAAGAGCATGACGAAAATGACTATGACGATATGGGCGGTTTTACTGAGGGTGCTATTATCAATATTCTTAGTGAGCTTGAAGACGAAATTTTATATGATGGAATACAGGAGATTAAATAATGAGCTTTAGAATACCTAACGAATTTAAAAAAGACATGTCATTAGATGAGGCTATTAATGTTGTAGTACAAAGTGGCAACCTACTTAAAGGCATGGAAGAAATTAACAAGGCTTGGGATAGACATAATGCTGACCAAGATTTGTTTGGTAGTGACTGGGATTTTTTCTTTGAGTATGCTCTTGAGGCTAACGCATACAATAAAGTATTTGAAGCAGGTCACAAATTATTTTTTGGTAAGTAAATTAACCGGGGAGGTTCGCCTCCCCATCATTAAGGAGATAACATGGAAATAGTAAACGAATACAACAGAGTATATGAGCAAAGCTTATTCACAAAAAACCAAACTTATACTAATAACAGATGCGTAGAAAATGAGCAGGTTGTTGAGACACACAAAGCTATTGTCAACGATGCAGGTTCACCAATAGCAATTGTAGGCAAAAACTATAATCTCGTTCAGAACGCAGATATTATGCCTCAGTTCCACGAAGTTATACTAGCTTCTAATTTAGACAGGACTGGCATGACTAAAAAAATTAGCCAGTCTCATAGAGGTGCTAAGACAATTGTGACTTACACGTTCCCGGCTCATGAGATTGAGATTGCTCCCGGCGATTCAGTACAGCTCAGAATTATGGTTCTTAACTCATACGATGGCACATGGAAATTTATGTCAATGGTTGGAGCTGTCAGACTAGCTTGTATGAACGGACAGGTAATTGCAGATGCATTCTCTGAGTACAGCGCAAAGCACACAAGAAGCTTAGACATCGACATGGCTGTTGCCAAGCTTGAGACTGCTCTTGAGGTCTACACAAAAAATGCGGAGCTTTGGAAGAAGTTTCCTAAGTCACCTATAACAAATGCTCAGGCTACTGTTATCTTTCAAAAAATCGCAGGTAAGAGCGACAGGCTTGAGGTTTTACTTGAAGAGACATTTATC
>Ga0098055_1000614_pt1 | contig 20701 bp, 27 predicted proteins | sample 17_taG_FD_75107 | JGI IMG/M metagenome (GOLD analysis project Ga0098055, IMG submission 75107) | Marine viral communities from the Subarctic Pacific Ocean - 17_ETSP_OMZ_AT15314 metaG | ecosystem: Environmental > Aquatic > Marine > Oceanic | place: Pacific Ocean | collected 2015-01-18 | reverse complement strand
CTAGACAAGGTCTTAGTGCAACAGGAAGTACATCCAGAGCTATATTCGGCGGTGGTTTAACAACAGTAAGTATTAATACAATTGATTATGTGAATATCCAAACAACAGGTAATGCTACTGATTTTGGCGATTTAACAATGGCTAGAGACCAATTGGCCGCAACAAGTAATGCAACTAGAGGTGTATTTGTTGGTGGTGATACAGATGGTACTAATAAAGATACAATTGCGTATGTAACTATTGCGTCAGCAGGTAACGCTACAGACTTCGGTGATTTAACACGCGAAGTTAATGGTGCTTCAGCAACATCGGGCGATTAATATGGGTGAAGTAGCGTACTTAAAAGAATACCAACAGCACTCTAAAGCACTTGAGTTAGTTAAGTCTGCAGGTGGACTTGCTACTATCAACGAACAGAAGTTAGCAAAGATTGAAGCAATGCTACCAGCTGTTGATAGAGAAAACCACACAGCTGGTCGTGGTAATACACAAACTACAAATCAACTAATGACATTAACAATGATGTCAGATAGCCCTTACAGAAGAATAAGACAGTGCTTGGCACAAATAGAAAGCAAACGCAGTGCTATTGAAGAAACTGCATTTTCTTTAAAGAAAGAACAAATCAAAATTAAACGATTAAGAGCAACTAATGATGAACTTGATGCTGTTGAAGCAGATGAGTTAGAACATAAGTTATATCGCTCTAGAGATTACATTGATGCGGCTTATAAAGAGTTAGCAGTGTTCTTAGAAACAAAACAAGAAATACAAGAAGCACATAATATCCCTGACGATTGGGATGAACGCGATGCAGAGTTAGCTGAGATTGATAATCATATTAAGATGGCATTTAGACAAGCACATCGTGATATGATGAACACAGGTAGAATAGGCTTAGGCAACATGGAGTACTTAGAGCAATTTGGAATACATCCACAAACAGCACAACGCATTATTGCTAACTACATACAGGAAGAAGAGAAGATGATTGATGAAGGACAAATGCCAACAGTTAATCGTTTGTACTCATTCTTAGATAAGATGGCAGAAACATTTCACAACGCACATGAAGATGTACTTAATAGGATTGGTATTAAAGAACTAATCAAAGACGAGTACTTATATTTGGAGAACAAATGATACTTGAATACAAACTACACGCTAGTGACAAAGGTATGTGTACGCCTGCATGGATTGAAGATGGTGGTTACTTTGGTAATCCAGATAACAATACATACATTGGTATTACTACTAATACGGAGCACTACATTCCAGAAACAGTTAAACAGCTAACATTACAGCAATTGCAAGACAGACAGGTACTAATACATAATGTACATCCAATGCGTCTTAACAACGATGACATTGAAACTGTAATGACAGTAGCTGAGGTTCAGACATTAATGGAATCTTGGTACAATGATAAGGAGAACATCTAATGACTTGGCCTACTGGTACAATTAGTACAACAAACTTAGATGCAGGTACAGATAGTCCAGCATCAGCAAGAGCAGACATTAAGCAAATGGCAGACAATGTCAATGCTATTAAAGATGAATTCCAAGATGGCGATGGTGCTAAGTTAAGTGCTATCGAAGCAAATGCTAACAATTACTCGCACCCTGCAACACATAGCATTAGTGAAGTATCTACTTTGCAAACAGCATTAGATGCTAAAGTAGATGATTCACAGGTACTAACGAATGTACCTGCAGGCGCATTATTTACAGACAATGATACTGTTTACACGCACCCAACAACTGATGGCAACCTTCATGTACCTGCAACAAGCACTACCAACAATGGTAAAGTCTTAACAGCAGGCGCAACAGCAGGTTCATTGTCATGGGAAACACCTAGTGCAGGTAGTACAGGTGGTGAAACCTGTGTGTTTTATGTTGATTCAACAAGTGGTGGCAACTATGGTGGTGAATCAACAGCACCGTACAGACGAACTATCAACAACATGACAGACCCATCAAGTTATTATTCAGTGTCGGGTTATGGGATTACATTGCCTGCAGGTACTTACATGCTTGAACATTTACAGACTGTGATTAATGCAGTTGATGGACATTATGATACTGCTTTGGCTAATTCAAACACAAACGGCACAATACTTAGTAGTAGTGGCGGTGGCGGTGGCTACAATGAGATAGGTACTCAAAATGAAGGTATCTATGCTTTTGGTGGTGTGTTCACATTAGCAACATCAACAACAGTTGATATTCGTGGTGTTAGTGGTTACTATGTACCAACGCAGTATTTTAAACTTACGCACATTGTTGCACAAAGTGGAGGCAGTGGAGGCGGTGGAGCCGACTTAGGTAATTTAGAAGTTGATGACACTGAATTGTCAGTAAGCACAACAGATGGTAATTTGTACTTAGAAGCAAATGGCACAGGTATAGCAATGATGTCAAATCAATCAGAAGTAGATTCATTGCCGGGTAATAACACAAGAAACCTTATGTTGTACAAAAACCACTCATCAACATTTGGAACAAGACATTATTCAAATCAAATTCTAGTTGATGCTAAAATTGATGGTAGTGAATCAGACAGTAATAGCTCTAGTGACAGATGGAGAAACATTTTACAAGTAGACCTTGATTTAAATGGAAAGGATTCAACTAACACTAGTAGCTATTTGTCTAGAGGACCACAGAATGCATTCTTTACAACTGTATACAATTCAGGTTCGTCAAGTTCAACATTAGGTAATGCTAACGGAGCACAAAATGTATTAACAGCCAAAACCACAGGCTCAGGTAATTTAACAATAACAGAATCAGCGGCTCACTCAGCTTCAATTGAAACTAATGCTGGTAGTGGAACTACTCTTACTTTTGACACAGTATATGGATATAGTTCTCGTGGATTTAGCGAAGGCGGTAGTGGAACAAACGATGTTGATAAGTTTTGTCACTTCCATGCTAGAGGTGGCGGCGCTTCATACGAACTTGCATTTGTAGCAGATACTACTGCAGGACAATCTCGTTTGAATGATATATTTTTACAGAATAAGTCAAGTGACCCATCACTTAGGTCAAACGGTTCACACATATACGCTAAAGACGATGCAGGTTCATCGGAAGTATATGTACAAGATGAAGCAGGTAATGTTACAAAGATATCACCGCATAATGATGCAGGCGATTGGGAATATTATTCAATTAACAAGAACACAGGTAAGACTGTAAGAGTTAACATGGAAAGAATGATTCGTAAACTAGAAGAGTTCACAGGCGAAACATTCTTTGATGAAGACTAATTCAACAGAATACCCATTCAACCTGGGGTTAAGCAGGTTATTACATAAGGAGATAAAAAGATGTCAGCGGCAACTAATTATTTAGAAAATGAAGTCCTAGACCATGTACTTGGTAAAGGCACAACGGACTTTACAAGTCCAACAACACTAACTGTTGGTTTATTCACAGCAGTAGCAGACGGTGAAGCAGGTTCTGTAACAGAAGTATCAGGTAATGCGTATGCTAGAACAGCAGTAACATTTGGTGCATCTAGTTCAGGTTCAGCATCTAATAGTGCTAATGTTACATTCCCAACTGCATCAGGCGGTAACTGGGGTACTGTTACACACGCAGGTATCTATGATAGTACTAGTGGTGGTAACTTGTTGTTTTATGGTGCATTAACTGTATCAAAAACAGTAACTGATGGAGATACATTCCAGATTAACAGTGGACAATTAAGTATTTCATTAGCATAGGTTAATTAAATGGCATTAGTCAACGGTTCGGTTAGCAATTATGTAAAACGCGATTATGTCGCTGTAGGTTATGTCCGTAGAGATATGTACGTGTCTGCAAGTACAACTATTGCAGGTAATATTGTTGCATACGTTAGTGGTGTAGTATCACTTAGTAGTAACTTTAGTACTACAACTGTTGCTGGTACACAAATAACTGCTGAACTAGATGCTAGTGTCACTACAACTTATAGTTGTACTATATTCGGTCAATTAACGACGGATATAATCCTTGATTTAACTTTAACACAAGTAACAGACCCAGGTCTATTAATAGGCGCTGACTTACCGGTTGGTTTAATTACTAATTGGTCTGCACTTGGGTCGCCACTCCTTGGCACTAGTGTTAATGCTCAATCAACATTTAGTACATCTATAAGTGCTGTTGTAGACACAGGCGAAATATTAGGTTCTGCTTCATTAACTACTGAGTTCTCACAAGATACAACTGCAAGTAATTTAATTACATTAGGTGGCGAAACATACGATTGGTCAGATAACGACAATAGGGATGATTGGCCACAATGGCAAAACACATGGATGTTGGAGACTGAATTCAGTACAACTACATCCGCTAATCGTATTGTTCATGGTGAACTTGATGTTGATTCAGCATTAACATGGGATGCCAGTATTGTTGGTACTAGAGTAGGTGATATTGATTGCACAACAACTGCATCAATGTCTACTACACCAGCACTTACTAAAGCAACTGATGTATCATTAAGTACTGCATTTAGTACAACAATTGGTTCATCAATAACACGATACGCTGAAGTAGACTTAACTTCTGAATTCACTGAAAGTGTAAGTGGTTTAACAATTATATCATCTAGTGTTTCAATGTCAAGTGCCTTTACTGCTACAACAGCAGGAGGAGTTATACTTGGTACTGGTGGAACTATTAATACTGCATTTGGATTTAGTGGTGTTGGTGGTGTTGTTAAATACGCTAGTGCAAGTTTAGATACTGCATTTACATTATCAGGAACACCAACAACGTACTTCATTGATAGAACAAGATATATTATTATTCCAGCAGAAACTAGAATAATTAATCTTGCAGAAGAAGATAGAACATTAGAAATTAAACAAGAAACAAGGAATTTAGTTATTCCTATTAATTTAAAAGTAGCCGCTTAGGAGTTTATTATGGCAACAGGGTTCACAAAAGATAGAGTAGGTACTTACATTGAGAAAGACCCACAAGGAACACTCGATTATACAATTGATTGGAGTAGTTGGATTAACTCAGGTGATAGTATTACAGCAAGTACTTGGGCAATTGAAACAATTTCAGGTGATGCTAGTCCAATGACTACTTCAAGTAATTCATTTAATGCAGGTAGTAGCACTACAACTATATGGTTAAGTGCAGGTACAGCAGGTAATAAGTACATAATTACTAATACTATTACTACTAACAACGGTATTACTGAAGAACGGTACTTCAGAATCTTTGTTAAGGACAGAAGTGCATAATGTCAACTAAGAAAGTCGCTAAAGACTACACTGTTGTTAAGAACGGCATTGAGTTAAAATCAAAGCGCAAAGGCAAGATAGTTGTTTCTGAAGAAGAAGTGCGCATGTTAGCGAGATTGTTTTGTCCAGTAACAGATATGGTTAGGTACTTTGATATTCCTCAAACAACATTATTGCATCATTTTGGACCAATGATTAACGAGGAGAAAGAAAAAACTAAGCAGAAACTGCGTGCCAAACAACTAGAAGAAGCGTACAACGGCAATACAACACTGCTTATTTGGCTTGGAAAACAAATGCTCCAGCAAACAGACCAAGGCCCTAAGAACGATGATAACAACATGCCGTTACCTTGGAATGATGATGCACAAAATTAACGTGGGTACTAAAGATAAACCTGTTTGGTGTTATGTACACCACATAATGAAGGTGAGTTAAATGTTGAGTGATTGGCAAAAGCAAGTTTCCGCATCAGATGCAAGATTCAAAGTAATCATGGCTGGGCGTCGGGCCGGTAAGACATTTTTAGCAACACGGGAACTTGCTAAACATGCTAGGCATCCAAACAAGAAGGTGTTTTATGTTGCGCCGAGTTACAGACAAGCAAAGCAAGTTCTGTGGACTAAGTTAAAATATAAATTACAAGACCTTAATTGGTTAAATTCAGTTAATGAAAGTGATTTAACAGCAACCTTAGTTAACGGAAGTACAATTAGTTTAAGGGGAGCGAATAACTTCGATTCACTGCGTGGTGTAGGTTTAGATTTCATTGTATTAGATGAGTTTGCCTACATACCAAAAGAAGCATGGACCGAAGTACTAAGACCAACATTATCAGATACTAATGGTAGTGCAATGTTCATCTCAACACCAAGTGGTAAGGGTAATTGGGGTTATGATTTATTTGAGAGAGGTGCAGATGACACAGAAGAAGAATGGTTTAGTGCACAATTTACTACATTAGAGGGTGGCCGTGTTTCTGAAGAAGAAATAGAACAAGCGAGGAGAGATTTAGATGATAGAACATTTCGTCAAGAGTACGAAGCGAGTTTTGAAACATACTCGGGACAAATTTACTACAACTTTGATACAAAGACCCATGTTAAACAAGCAAAGTTTAACTTGGACGACATTAAAGAATTACATATCGGATGCGACTTCAATGTCAATCCAATTAGTGCCGGAGTTGCAGTTAAAACTAAAGAAGGTTTACACTTATTTGACGAAATAGTAATCTACTCATCCAATACAGATGAGCTTGTACAAGAGATTAAAACTCGCTATCCAGGTAAGCGTATTGTAATATACCCAGACCCTGCAGGAGCACAGCGTAAGACTAGTGCAGGCGGTAGAACTGATATATCAATACTACAGAATGCTAGATTTATTGTTAAACATAGACCCAAGCATCCGCCTGTAAGAGATAGAATTAATGCAGTTAACTCAGCATTAATGTCAAGCGACGGTAATGTTAAAGTACAGATAGATGCTAAGTGCAAACATATCATTAGTGGTTTACAAAAGCAAGTTTATAAAGAAGGTACACAAGTACCAGATAAAGATAGTGGGCACGACCACACCAACGATGCTATTGGTTACATGATTGAATACTTGTATCCAATTAGAAAAGAAGTACCTGTACTAAAACGCAATGAAGCTTGGACTGTAGGAACATATTAATATAAATATATAAACAGAGAACACTTATGACAACATACACAAAAGATAGTTTAGAAGAAGTAAATTCCCTTTACAGTTCAATCGCTGTAAATTGGCTGTTTTTATACCACAGTTATAGAGGTGGACACTTATACAAAGAACAAGATTACTTGGCTAGGTATGTGTTCGAGACTAGTAATGAATATCGTAAGAGAGCAGAACAAACTCCATTAGATAATCACTGTCAATCAGTTGTACAAATATACACATCATTTATATTTGCAAATGAGCCTGTAAGAGAACTAGGAACAATGGCTAAAGACCCAGTTATTGGAAAGTTTTTAGAAGATGCTGATAGAGAAGGAAGAAACTTCACTAACTTCATGAAAGAAGCATCTACATTATCAAGTGTTCTTGGACACTCATGGATTATTGTTGATAGGCCATCAATTGAGCTTACTACAAGACAAGAAGAAATAGAACAAGATGTAAGACCTTATGTTTCTGTAATGAACCCATTAAATGTTATTGATTGGGAATATACAGTTACAGATAACGGCAGTAGAGTACTTACACACTTAAAAGTGAAGATATCTGAGAATGTATATAAGTGCTACTATCAAGATTACACAGATACAATTACTATTATTGAGAATGGTGAAGAAGAAGAAGTACACGTAGACCGTACTGATAATCCATATGGTAAAGTTATGGCAGTTTGTGTTTATAACAAACGAGATGCTATTCCAGGTATTGGTATTTCAGACATTGCTGATATTGCAGATATGCAAAGAGCAATCTTTAATGAGAACAGTGAGATAGAACAAATCATTAGATTAAGTTCACACCCATCGCTAGTTAAAACTGCTGAAACACAAGCAGGTGCAGGTGCAGGTGCTATTATTCAAATACCAGATGACATTACTCCTGAAACAAAGCCGTACTTGCTACAGCCAAATGCACAGTCATTGGATTCAATTAGAGCAAGTATTAAAGACAAAGTAGAGTCTATAAATTCGATGGCAAACATAGGCTCAATTAGAACTTCAGAAGTGGCACGAATGAGTGGTGTAGCGATGGAAACTGAATTTAGATTGCTTAATGCTAGACTTGCTGAAAAAGCAGACCAATTAGAACTAGCAGAAGAACAAGTGCTACAACTAATTGCAGAAATGCTAGGCTATCAATGGGATGGAGTTATTAAGTACCCAGATAGTTTTAATGCACATGACACACAAAACGATTTATTGCTTATTGAAAAAGCACAACAACTTACTAGTAATCCTAAAATTCTTAGTAAGTTAGAAAAGAAGTTAGCGATGCTGATGATTGATGCAGAAGAGTTAGATGCTATATTAGAAGATATAGACGAATTCATTTAATGCAAAGAGAACTCATCGACAACGGAAACGCTAAATACAAACAACACTGCATAGAGCAGGCTATTACTCATAAACATTAACGAGGTAAACAAAATGTCAGAAACAGAACTGAAAAATATGGTAAACGAAGATACTGATACTTCTCAAACACAGGAAACAACATTTTCACAAGAGGATGTTAATAAACTTATTGCACAACGAGTTGACAGAGAAAGAAACAAGTTCGAAAAGAAATTCTCGGGCGTTGATTTGGACTTATACAGCAAATTAGTTGAGCAAAAAGAGAAGAAAGAAATTAACGAGGCTAAGGCCCGTGGCGAGTTTGACAAGTTATTAAAAGACACAGTAACAAAAAAAGACACTGTTATTAATAACTTAGAAAATGAACTAAGAAACATTAAAGTAAATGGTGCTTTGTTAAACGAAGCAAGTACTAGAAAAGCAATTAATCCAGACCAAGTAGTAAGACTACTAAGTGATAGGGTTAAGTTAACTGATGGACAGGTTGAAGTATTAGATGATAATGGTCAACCAAGATATACAGAAGGTGGTGACCTCATGGGAGTCCATGATTTTGTAGGAGAGTTTCTACAATCAAACCCACATTTTGTACAAGCAGGACCTAAAGGTTCGGGTACGTCAAATGCTATGACAGCACAACAGCCAACTAATAATGATTTCGACCTTGAATCGTTAGACATGAACAATCCTATAGACCGTGCCAAATATGCAGAGGCGAAGGTTAGAGGGTTAATTTAATATATTTTTTAGGAGAATAAAAAATGGCAAATGAATACTTATCAGGCTTCAGTTTAGATAGTCTAGTAGTTCCAACTAAGGCGGCAGCTCTTTACACAGCACAAGAGCAGTCATTATTTTTATCAGGTCAATTAGTTCCAGTTATCAATGTTGGCGCTGGTTCAGCATCAGCACAAATTCCACTATTGGGTGAAGCAACTGCTACTGAATACACATCAGACAGTGCTAATTCAGACTTAGCGGCTAATGTTATTACTGATACAAACAACTCAATTTCAGTAAATCCAATTGGTGCTCGTTCTGTATTGCGTAGTGCACATGGTATTGACCCTGCAGAGCTAGGTCGTGTACTTGGTAACGCGGTTGCTAAAACATTTGATACAGCAGTACTAACTGCAATGGCAACTGACTTTACATCTTCAACTACAGATTCAGTTCCAATGACAGCAGATTCTATCTTTGATAGTGTTGAGCAAATTCGTGGTGCAGGTGAAATGGGTCAGTTGTATGGTATCCTTTCAACTTCAGAAGCAAATACGCTTATGAAAGCACTTTACGGCGATGCTAACATTGCAGGCGGTGACTTCCAAACTGAAGCATTGCGTAATGGTTTTGTTCTATCTTTTGGTGGAGTACAATTCTTCCAGTCAGCACTAGTTCCATCAGCACACTCAGGTTTCATCTTTGGTAAAGATGCGGCTCGTATTGCTATGGGTCAAACTCTACGTGTAGATACTGAGTCTCGTTTGGCTGCAATGGGTGTTGATATTGTTGCACATATGGCGGCTGGTGCAGGCGTTGTAGATGCTAACAGAGGTATTCAACTTATTAATGTTTAATTTTAAGTAGGTATAAGTTATGAGCATGAGCACAGACAACGATATCCTTGAATATATGCCTGATTTAAACGATTATGGCATACAAGGGTTTAGCGACGAACATGCTAAAACACGCAATGATATTCTAAGGAGACTTAGAATTGAATGGTACCCAAGACATAGAGGGCATTCATCTTCAGAGATGGATGTATCTAAGTTAACGGAATCGCAGTTCACGCGAGTTGCAGTGTTTCATGTTCTAAGTTATTACATTTTACCTAAGTTAACTCAGTTTACTACTGATGGTGATAGATTTCAAGTAATGTTGGACTTTTATAAAGGTCGATATGAAGAAGAATTTAATTTAATTCTTCGAGACGGAATTGAATATGATGAAGATGGTGACAGTACTGTTACTGATTCAGAAAAAGCACCTGAAGTATTTTTAAAGTTGGAACGATAGATGAATAAACGGGAATTAATTGTTGAAGATTTAATCAGTGTTTTAAGTGATGCTGATGACCCACGATTTGGTTTAGTAACAAGAGATTTGTTCGACCCAGAGAGTTTAAGTCGACAACAATTTCCTGCTATCTATATTGCAACTGCAAATGAAACTAGAGCAGACCTAACACAAGGTGGCAGTAATGGCACTAGAGAAGGAATACTTGAAGTTACATTTGTAGCATGGGTTAATGGGGCAAATATTGATACTCAAAGAAACAACATTATTGAACGTATTGAAGAAGTGATTGATTTAGACAGAACTAGAGATGGTAATGCTAAATGGACACAGGTACGTGATATTAGTGTTGATTTTGATATCATTGAGCCTTTTGGTAGAGTTGAAATAACTACTGAAATTTATTATACATACACACGAGGTGAATTATGAGCCAAGTAAAAATTAAAAACGGTACTGATACTAGAACTATTAACAGCGATGATGTTAAGAGTTGGGAAAATGCGGGTTGGAAATTAGTTTCCGATAAGATTGTCCTCAAAAAAGTAAAAGAACCAAAAGATACCAAAAAGGAGTAGAAGATGGCAAATCATTACACAGGTCAAGAAGGTACGCTAACAGTTAACTCTGTTGCAATTGGCCAATTGCAAAATATATCTGTTGATTACACGGTTAATACAGTTGAATCAACTGTAATGGGCGACAACAGTAAAACATTTATGGCAGGCTTGAAAGAGTGGACTGCAACTGCAACAATCAGTTACAATCCAACCGACCAAGGCACTATAAACACTGCTATTAACACTGATGCCGAGGTTGCTTTTTTAGCATACCCAAGTACTAGTGCCAGTGGCGACCCTAAGTTGTCAGGTAATGTTATCATTACCGGACTTTCAGTTTCATCAAGTACTGATTCGTTAGTAACTGGTGATATTTCACTGCAAGGTTCAGGCGACTTAACATTAGGCACTGCGACTTAATAACTTATGCCTGTACCTGCTGTTGTTGGAGCTGTATTTCGTGCTATAGGTAGTGTTAAAACACTACTTAGAGCCAAAACCTTAAGTAAACTTTTTCGTAAAGAGAAACCTACTTTAGGCAAAGCACCAATACGCATCACTGCAGGCATCCAAATTAACGCTAAGCAAATGCTTAGCACCATAAATCGTGCGGGGGACAAGAAAGTCAATCAGATAATGACTTACGGCCAGAAAATGGCGAAGCGTTATACACCGGTTGATACTGGGAGAGCACAACGAGGATGGGAAATTAAAGGTAAGGGAATGCAAAGTGTGTTAAGTAACACTGTCCCTTACATTGGACCATTAAACAGAGGCCACAGTAAACAGGCTAGGAAGGGTATTCTTAGACCTACAATTAAATCAATCAGGAGTAAATTTAGATGAGTTTCTTAAACAAAGCAAAAAAACACTTCAACGCATGTCTAACACAAGAGTTACAAAGTATTGAAGTACCCGAATTAAATGAAACAGTGTATTTTAGACCTGTTACTACATTCGCAAAGTTACAAGAGATTACCAAGTACTACGATGAAGGTAAGATGCAAGAAGGACTTGCAATGGGCATTATTATGCGTGCATTAGACAAAGATGGAACACCTATGTTTAATAAGAATAACATGCCAGAGCTTATGAATGAAGTAGACCCTAAGATACTTTATAAAATTGCTGATGCAATGGCAAGTAGCGAAGTTAATATTGAGGAAGTTGAAAAAAACTAATTGAGGATGTTGATTTGATGAACGTATTGTTCTTGTGTGATAAACTGCACAAAACATACGATGAAATATCAACAATGTCCAATTTTAATATTCAATTGCACTTGATGTACTTCAAGCATCAGCAGAAACTAGAAGAAGAGGCGGTTAAGAAACATGGCAAATGATGCAAATTTAAGAATTGGAGCTGATACTAGACAAGCAACAGCCGCAATTAACAAACTTAATCGCGACTTAGCGGCAGTAAAACTCGATAGTTTAATTAACTTAGGCGCTCGTGCAAAAGATGCCGCTGGCTCAATGACTGGTTTAATCGGTCGTTTTCAAGAAACAAAAGTTGTTTTAAACAAAATGACAAGTGGCCAAGGCATGGCCAAGTTTGAACAAATATCAGACATTGCAAAAACAACACAGTTTGATGTTAATGCATTAACTGATGCGTTTGTTAAAATGCAAGGTGCTGGTGTTGATGGTGCTACTGAAAAACTATCAACGTTCGCTGATATTGCTGGAGGTACTTCGGACCAGATGGGCACATTGTCTGCAATGTCAGACCTATTTGCTAGAACTGTTAGTGGTGGTTTAAATTTAGAAAATTTAAACAGACTAATGGACAGAGGTATTCCTGTATTTAAAGTCTTGCAAGACGAGATGGGACTTACTAAGGATGAAATTACCAAGTACGGTAAGTCTGCACAAGGTGCTAAAGAAATCACTGATACTTTACTTAAAGCACTTGGTGTAAAGTACGCTGATTTATCCTCTGAACAAGCAAATACAGTTGCCAAAGCGTGGGACAACGCAGGTATGTCAGGTGATGAATTAGCAGTTACTATATACGAGAAGATGGGTGTGGGTGATGGATTACTTTGGCTAGCCAAAGTGTTCGATGGCGCAACTATTTCTGTAAATGATTTCCTTAAATCAACTGATGATTTAACTACACGAATGGGTAGATTGTCAACACCACAGCAACTAGCCAATTTACCTGCTGAAATAATTGCACTTGAACAACAAATAGGTGCGTTGTACAGGAAACGCGAAAAAATAACAGGCAGAGGTGGCTTTGGACTACAACAACGTATTGATGCACTTACAAAAGAGTTAGCAACTGCTAAAGGATTACACAAAAAGGCATTTGCTGAACATCAAGTACAAATTGATAAAGATATTGGGTACGAAAAGACTAAGCGCAAACAAGCGTTAGACAGTGCTATTATAAGTGGCTTAGGTGGATTTGAATCACCTAAATTAGCAATACAAAAAGCAAAAGAAGATAGAGAGCGTTTGGGTGCCGCTGAATTAGTAGTTACTGAAAAAACAGAAGCGCAGAAGATGAAAATCACAGAAGCGTATAGACAAATTGATTTGCGAGAGGCTAAGGCACATGCTGACCTGAAGTTAGAAAATGAAAAGAAGATTTTAAAGCATGAACACGATGCATTATTAAAAAGAAAAGGTTATGCAGTAACTCTTGAGTTGGAAATATATGAATTCAGTCAAAAACTTAATGAACAGAAGAACGAGGTACTAGACCGTTTAGACGAAGCAAGACTAGCAAATAAAGTTGGTTACTTAAACGAAGAAACACAAGCATTACTTAGACATTACGACTTTGAAGTTAGATTAGCACAACGTACAGAAGAAAGAAAAACTAAGATTGTACAAGCAGAGCAGTACAAGCGTATCCGTAAAGAAGGATTCAACCATAACGAAAGTAAACAAATGGCTGAAACATACGCTGAGTTTGATAAGAAAACCCAAACTGAAAAAACAGAATGGGCTATTTCACAAGGCGCTGAAGCACTTACTGCATTAGGACAACATAGTAAGGCCGCATTTAAAGCCGCTAAAGCATTTAATATTGCACAAGCAGTAATGAATACATACACTGGTGCTACCAAAGCACTTGCTTCTTATCCACCTCCGTATAACTTTATTGCGGCAGCGGCTGTTATTGGAATGGGTATGGCAAATGTTGCTACTATTCGAAACCAACAGTACCAAGGAAGACAATTTGGTGGTACAGTAACAGGTAACAAACCTTACATGGTTGGTGAGAAAGGACCAGAGTTAATGATTCCTGGTAGAACAGGTACAGTTGTTAATAATGGACAATTACAGGGTGGTGGTACTACTAATATTACATTTGAAATTACTGCTACTGATGCTAATAGTGTCGATGAGTTAATAACAGAAAGAAAAGAGATGATTGTTAATATGGTACGCTCTGCACACGAAGATGCAGGTTTCCAAGCAAACTTATAGGAGTAGATAATGTCAGGTACATTACCAAATAATAGTTTTAGAAGTGTTAAAGTTACAGAAGTAACACCAACAATGGTTACTACTGCTGTAAGTGGTAAGTCTCAACGTAAACAAATACTTTCACAGTTCTTTAGGTTTGAAATTGCTTACCCAGTACTAACAAGAGAACAAGCAAAGCCTGTTATTGCATTTTTAAACAAACAACGAAACAGTTTGTACGACTTTACTATGACAATTCCTGAAATTGGTAGTACTGATGGTACTGTTAAGACAGTTATTGCTGATAATCCTGCTGTTTCAACAACAATTGCAACAACTGCTAGTGCTAGTAAAGGCGACAGTAGTGTTACGTTCGACAGCGACTTTAATAGTGCATTGTTTACTAGTTCAGGCGTTGATGCAACACAAGGTTTGTTAGCAGGCGACTTTATTAAGTTCACTGGACATAATAAAGTATACAAAGTAACAGATGATGTAACATTTAATGCAACAGGTGGAGGAACTATTAGTATATTCCCTAACTTATTTGCAGATGTTGCTAATGCAGAACAGATTAAATACAATAATATTGATTTTACTGTTTATAGTGTTACACAAGACCAAGAAGTTAACTACGCATTAAATGGTAAAGCAACAATAACACTTAAATTACAAGAGAGTATCTAATGCCAAGAGGATTAAGTACAGCAACAAAGAATATATTAAGCAGTGGTGCTTTTATTACTGCTGATTTAGTTGAATTAGAATTAGATACACCAATGTATTTTACAAGTGCTGGATATGACTTAGATGTGTCTACTGGTACTAGTGGGGGAACACAAACTTATTTTGCACAAGGTAAGTTCATGAAACATTCTCCTGTTAGTGAAAGAGAAGACCCAGCAATTAACACAATTAGTTTAGTATTCACTGGTGTACCAAGTACATTCCGTGATATTGCATTAACAGATGATTTCTTACACAAAAATGTAAGAATTTACAAAGCATTCTTTGATACAAGTGATTTAAGTTCATTAGTAGACCCTATTATGTGGTACCAAGGTAAGTTCACTGGTGCTAGTTTAACTGATGGTCCATCTGAGAGTATAGTTACTTTTACAACAAGTGCTCACTTCTCAGACTTTGACTACATAGCAGGCAGAAAAACTAACGATGGAAGTCAACAAAGATTCTATCCAGGTGATAGGTTCTTTCAGTACAGTACAGAAGCAATTAGTGACATTAAGTGGGGCAAACAATGATTAGAGAAGCAGTTTCAAAGGACATTAAACCATTAAGTAAGTTATTTAAAGAATTAACTACTGAATTAGACATTGAATACGTAAAGTCAATTACACAAAACAATATTAGAAGTTATCTAGCAAAAGATAACTGTGTTGTTCTAATATCAAAGGATGACAAAGTAATTAATGGTGCTTTACTAGGACAAGTTGTTACAAATGGATTTAATCAAAACTACAAACTTATTATTAGTGCATTGCATGTTAGTGATGCAGTTGATAAAAACAAAGTAGCAGACGCAATGATTAGAAAAGTAAAAACATGGGGTCAACAAAGACAAGTAAATGACGTTAGTGTTAGTTTGTTTTCACAACAAGATTATGGGTTCAAAGAACCTGAAATTAAAACATATAGCATAGCATAATGGGATTTTTTAAGAGTCTTTTCAAAGTAGTTAGTGTAGTAGTTGGAGCTGTAGTTGGCTTTGCACTAGGTGGTATCGTTGGAGCTGTAATTGGAGCAGGACTTGGTTATGTAGGAGGCGAAATTGTTGCTGACTTAGTTAATTCATTCCTAAACCCATCATACGACACAGGTGAATCGCAACTAAACGACGGTATAACTGTGAATAAAGCAGGTACCAACAACAATATACCTGTTATATACGGCGAAAGAACTGTTGGTGGTAATAGAGCATATGTTGCAACAAATGGAGATAGTAACAAGTTCTTGTACATTGCATTTGCTGTATCAGAAGGTGAAATTAATGCATTTAAAAAGATTTACATTAATGATGAACTAGCATGGGAAGGAACAACATCACATGGAACTAGAGTAAGTTCGGGATTTAAGGGTAAATTTGCAAACCACATTGTATTCGAGCCATTTCATGGTACTAGTACACAAACATCAAGTGCTTTATTAAGAGAAACACAAGGTTGGTCACATTCACATCAAGGAAAAGGAATTGCTTACATTGCATTTAGATTTAAGTGGTTTAAAATTGAAAATCAAGAAGACCAAGACAAAACACCTTGGGCAGGTGGACTACCTAAAGTTACTGTTACATTAAAGGGTAAGAAAATTGCAGATGCAACTACATTCCCTGATTCAGAAACACGTTCAACATTATACGAAAATGAAACTACTTCGTACAATACTAATAATGTTAATGCATTACTTGATTACTTACGCAATCCAATATACGGTAAGAACTTACCTAACGAGTCGTTAAATTATCAATCATTTAAAGATGAAGGAACTCGTTTTAATACATTAGATGATGGAAGTTCAGCACCAAGTGAGTTAAAACAAGAATGTAATGCTGTTATTTTCACTGAAAAGTCTGTACTAAGTAATGTTAAAGCAATATTAGCAAATATGCGTAGTGCTATGCCATTTGTACAAGGCAAGTACAAGGTTAACTTAGAAGATAATCGGTCAAATACAAGCAGATATGGCAGTACTGCTACATCAGTAATGACTATTACAGAGGATAACATTATTGGTTCAGTTAAACTTGAGTCAGAGAATGTTAAAAACAAATACAATAGTATTGTTGTTAGTTACAGAGGTGGGGAGAATAACCAAGCAATTGAGTTACAAGTGCCAGAAGCAGGCGGGGGAGAGGAAGCAACATACCTAAGCGAAGATAACAATAAAATCAATCAACACAGATTGGAATTAAATCATGTTACTTCGGGTAGTGTTGCTAAAAAACATGCTGAAGTATTATTAGCAAGGTCAAGAAACAGAAGTAAAGTACTTGGCTTTATTGGTGATGCTTCTTTAAATGAATTAGAAATTAATGATGTATTCACAATGGAATACGGAAGTTTAGGTATTAATGGTACATTTAGAGTAAGAAAAATCAACTTTAATGACAATTACACATTTGGTATTGTTGCTGAAGAACACAATGATAATACATATGCAGGTAATCCAAGTGTTTATATAGCAAGAAATATTGTTGTTGGTAGAGTAGGCGAAGGAGTTCCTACTACGTTTGTTAAAGTATCGACGGGTGTTAATATAGGTACATTCTCTGACTTACTTGATGACATAGGTCCATATGCAGGTACAACAGATGAAGACGGACTAGAAGCAATTGCAAATGGAACATATACATTTGATTCACCTTATGATATTATCTATCCAAGTATTTGGTACGCACCAACACCTGTTATGACATCAATTAATGTACTGCCGTCAGTAGAAGGTTCAGCATTGGAACGCGATATAGTAATTAACTTCAACCCTATTACAGAGCCGCAAGTCCATTCTGTCAACGTTTACTACTGGCATGAAGGTGAACAAGTATGGGCCGGCTTAGCAACCCAGTCCAAAAATCCAGAGACTGGTAAGATTAATATAATACGCATTAATGCCAGTAGAGCAACGAGATATGCACTTAAAGCACAGGCGAATGGTCATATAACTGGGTTAAGTAATGATATATCAATATCAGTTAGTGATTTAACTAATAATTCAACAGTTTACGAGGAGTACTAATGGCACAGTTTGGTGGAACAGGTGGAACATGGGCATTAATGCCAAGTACTTGGCAAGCATCAAATCATTCATGGTTTAGTCCTGAAGGTTCATTTACATCATCTGCTTATATGACAGTAGAAACAAGTGCATTAGACTTAGGTAGTTCTAAATGGTTCTATCCAACTACAACGTGTAATACAGTTAATACTAGTTCTAGTAGTACTATTACAGTTGAATATGCAACTAGTGATGATGACATTACGTATTCATCATATCAATTACCACAAGCATTTAAAGCACGGTACATTAAAACACAAGTAACTATTTCACTTGACACTACTTACGAAGGTATTAGTAGTGTTATAACAGAAGCAAACTTCGACACTAAGTTTGTTACTAGGACTGGTTTAGATACATCAGCGTTATCTGGTTCAACAGGTAGTAGAACATTAGACTTATCAGATGAACTATCCAAAATATTTACAATGGAAGCAACTGCTACGAGTATATCAGATGTTGTTATGCCAAGAGTTGTACTAAACACACCTTACGACTTACTACAGTTCTCATTAATTGATATGGATTCATATGGTAAAGTTGCAATTGATACAACAATAAATATGGTAGTAAATGGATTTCCTGCAATTGAAACAGTTGCATCAACAGGTGAAGTGAGGACAATACAATGACATGGCCAACAACTAGTATTGATGAAACAAAATTTGATGCTGGTGCAGATAGTATAACCGATAGTCGTGCTGAATTAAAGCAAATGGCTGACAACATCAACGATATGGTTGATACAGCACCTGCTGGTGCAATTGGTTGGGAAACAATAACTGTGAACTCTGTTACTGACTTAACTGCTGATGGACTTGATACATTAAATCTTCATTCATCAACTGGAGTAACATTAACTGCTAATTCTGCTACAGATTCAATATCCATTGGTGTAGATACAACAGAGTTTACTAATGTTGTTAACACAGAAACATTTAATTCAAGTACAGTACCCGAATTAAAAAGAGATATAGGTAAGATACATTTTTGGACACTTGAAACTGGTGCACCAACCCATTCATTCACACTTGCTTTACCAACTTATATGGATGTAGGACAGGAACTTGAGCTATATATAAAAAATATTACTAGTACAGCTAGAACGATGAATTTAAATTCATCGTACTTAAGTACTGCAACTTCATTTTCAATAACAAGTGATGCAACAAACGACATTTATCAATATTTTAAAATTACAAAACTGTCTGCAAGTGAATATACAATTATTCATCTTGGTAATAGTTTGGAATAGGAGAACAACATGGCTTGGCCTACAACAGTAACATTAACATACTTAGATGCAGATACAGATAGTCCATTATCTGCAAGACCACAGATTAAAGCAATAGGCGATGCGGTAAATGACATCATTGCTGAAAGAGCAAGTGCAGATGGTATTGCTAGTTTAGATGCATCAGGATTAGTTCCACAAGCACAAGTACCAAATACATTAAGTAGTAGTGGAAGTAATGACATTAATTTATTACCAGGAAGTGAAAGAACTTCATTCCAGAATATTATTAATTTAAATCCACGAACAGTAACACAGTTAAATGCATTAACTGCAAGTGAAGGTGACGTTGCTTATTGTAGTAATGGCGATGCTGGTAGTGCATGTGCCGCTGTGTACAATGGTACTGATTGGAAAGTTGTTAGTTTAGGTACCACAATTTCAACAACATAATGAATAAATGTAATGTCAATTAACTTAAACAACTTAAACAACGTAGATAATACAAAACTTATTAAGCAATGGGCTAAGTTAATTAACAGCATTGAGTTCGATGCTGGTGTTAGCACTGAGTTTATTGATAAGATAAACATTACATTCTTAGACGAAGACAAGCCTAACAACTCTATTAATGTTAAAGCACTAAGACTTAATACTTTTATTACGCCAGCGCAAGTAGACGACTTAATAGAGGCGGCTTTATTTCAAGTAGAAGACTTAATTAAACACTTGGATTTAACAGTTGATATTGAAGCTGTAATGAAACAAGCAATTCCACAAACTAAACATTATTTAAAAGAACTTAATGTGTAGTATCACTTTTAAATAATCTCTTTGATTTGGCTATCTGTTGCTCTTTGTAATAGGGATTTTAAACGTCTTCTTACAGGTACATCTACCAAGCCAATGCTTACCTGATTTAGATAATCTCCAACTAAGAATAGGTGCCTTGTCAAATTCTTTATTACAGTGCGTGCAATTGGATTTAGTACAATTAGTAATACCAATTACTACATTACCTTCAACAACAAAATTACTATTATTTAAATGACCTTTTGTTAATTGATATAATTTGTAATTGTTAATTAAGTGCTTACGCAAAGGCTCTTTCATTATTCTTCTTTCTTATTTGCTAATCTACGCTTAGCCGCAGGCGACGAAACTTCTTCGTAGTGCTTTTTACGCCATGCTTTGTGCTTCTCTGTTTTGCGGTACTCTATCATATAATTCCGGATATAAGTGCGGTATTCATCGCCTTGTTCTTTCCTGTACGCTTTTTGCCATGCCGCTGAACGAGCTTTCCTGTCAGGGTCATTCTTATAACGCTCATCTGTAAACTTCTTACAATCAAT
>Ga0098055_1000608_pt1 | contig 20810 bp, 30 predicted proteins | sample 17_taG_FD_75107 | JGI IMG/M metagenome (GOLD analysis project Ga0098055, IMG submission 75107) | Marine viral communities from the Subarctic Pacific Ocean - 17_ETSP_OMZ_AT15314 metaG | ecosystem: Environmental > Aquatic > Marine > Oceanic | place: Pacific Ocean | collected 2015-01-18 | reverse complement strand
GTCATAAACTTGCTTAACTGTGTCCTCATTTTCTGCGGATGTTGATGCGTCAGACGCACATACCAAAGAAGTAGCGTTGTTGATGCACATACCCAGAGTGATACGGTCTTGAGTCGTCATTGGCCCTGCCTTTTGTCCGATAAACAGATTCTTGCCATCAGGAGTAGTAAGTGTGATTTTAGCCTTCTCTTCAGCCACGAAACCATAGCCTACTCCACTTGGAAGGTTGTCTGCTGCCTTAAACTTACCAGCAAAGCGTCCACGAAGGTCAATCATTCCGATTTCACCACGAGGGTTGCTTACATTATTCGGTCCACGCAAGTAGTAGCGGAGGGTATCTCCCTTCTCATACACTTTTGCGTCATATCCTGCTTCACAATTTACATCAATTTTTACCATGTCTATTTCTCCATATCTCCCTTTTGGGGTTGTAGTATTACATTGAGAGATTACCTATTTAACTATGCACATTATGGTAACCATCTGCCCGCAGAATAGAAATGCTATTACTATTGTTTGTAATTTTAACTATTTAGGCTTTGAGTCATACCTTTAGCATTTTAGGTTAAAGTTGATATAGTCAGGAAAACAAATAATAACTAAGCGGAGGAAAACCGCATGATAATGAAAGGAAAAGTATGGAATGAAGTAACCACCAAAGAAAATGGACAATGGATTGGAGAAATCTGGGTTAGGACAACCGAAGGTGCAATGTTGTTTGACACAGTAATTGATGATGATAGAACTATGTTTTATCATTGGTTAGAATTCTATACGAATACAGCAAGAAAATGCTTAGATAATACTATGGACTATGATGAAGCGTCTGCGTGTTATTTGGGTGCGATGGCATGACTCATGGAAAATGCCGTTGTAAATCTGGACATAAAGTAGTATCTTGGTCCGAGAGGGAAATTGATGATTGGCTTTACGATTTGGGTTACCAAACTATTTATGAGCCTGAAGTCCCGACTGAAAAAGGGAAGTTGATAGCAGATTGGTTGATATTACCACAAAAAGGCTTAGATAAACCAGTTATTATTGAATACTGGGGATTATTACGGGAAGATAACAGAGCACAATGGGTAGAACAGAGATTACCACGCTACCAAGAAAAGAAAATATACAAAGAAAACTTGTATGAATCTTTGGAAGATTACTATTATGTGGCAATCTACCCGAAAGACTTGGAAGATGGTATAGAAATGCTAACGGAAAAATTGGATATTCTTAAATAACAATAACACTAAGTTAAAGTTATGAGTTTGCCAGAGCCTATTAACTGGCTTCATATGAGTGAGGCTCAATATATTTACTTGGTTTCAACAGGCCCTCCTGAAAAGGAAGTAATGAAAAACAACGAGGATTTTTGGCAAAATTTTGCAGAACCCTCAAACAGAAGCCTAACGGCAGAAATGAAACAGAGGTTTTGGAACTTTAATAACTGGGAGTTTTACACCAATGAACAAAAAGCCATAGAACGAGCCAAAGAAATTTGTTGGCCTGATTATTATACTACATGGTGGAATGGCAAGAATTTTACAGGCACAACTGTTGAAATGAGAAAAAGACTAAGCATTAAAGACCCATATCCAACGACAGGAGTGGAAATTATTCACAAATGGGGAGTTAAGAACCCTGAAACAAAAAAATGGACTCGCCAAACTTATGTAGTGAGAGTAAAAGCCAATGTGCCAAAAACAGAAGGTTTTAGAAATTGGAGCGTTGATTCAGGCCCCAACACCCACTCCGATGAATGATAACCATTCAATATCAAACATATCTGCTGGTTCAAACACCCAATCATGTCGGTTGCCTCTTGTAACTTTTTTACAATTTATTCCTGTTTGTTTGCTTTTGGTGATTTCCTCTTTAGGTAACCAACCCTTTAGAGTTAATTCATTTTGTTCACGATTGATTTGAGCATACAAATAAATGTCAAACTTTTCTTCTTGAATCCACATTACATCACTAAATGTTGTCTTTAAGTCAATACTGCGCTCATGAATTATAAAGTCAGGGTCGTTCCACCCTTGTTTGTTGAATTTGACCCACTTAAAATCTACACCCTCTGCTTCCAAATAATCGTTTAACACCATTTCTCCCAATAATCCGATATAATTAGTATCACATTTGAATTTATTATAGGTTTTTTGTGCATCAAACTCTTTTTGTTGCTTTTTTGCAGCCAAGAGTTGTTCTAAACTAATGGGAAGTGTCAATTCTTTCATTCAATCCAACCTTATTTCTTTCCACTCAATTTTGCCAGCCTTAACTAAATCTCTTATTCGTCTTTGTTTAGTAGTTAATCCTGCTTTGCCCGATTTCACATCTAACATCACAATTACGCCTTCCTCCAAATTTTTATCTTTGTTATCGTGCCAATTGAAAACTAAATAATCAATTGGTTGTCCAATAAATTGCCAATCCTTTGAATCCCATTGCGGGTCAATATCAGGATGTTCTAAAAATGGACACCACTTTTCTAATAACTGGCCTCTTTGTGTATGTGCTGACGCAGCCCTACCTTTTTGTTTCTTCATTTCTCCCGTCATGGTCAAGAAGTCCTTTTGAAGTCCTTCTATCTCGCCTTCTAAACTAAGATTAGTATTTCTAAGAATTTGGATTTCACCCAAATAATCGTTCAACATGGCCTCCATTGTATCCGAAGATTGCGTCATTTGTAATTCCACAATCTTCAAATCTGCTTCGTGTATCGCTTGCAGGTGTTCTTTTATCTTAAGCCAAAGCCACAATATGACTCCACCTAATGCTGCAAAAGCAATTTCTATCCACATAGATTATCTGTGTGGTGCTACCTATTTAACTTTTCATCAGTTTGAATCCTACCAGACTCACGAGAACTGCTCCGCCCGCCAAAATCCAAGTGCTAAAATTTTCATCATCTTCTTCATCGTCATCGTAGGTGCAACTCCCGTCATCTTCAGTTGCAGACTTATCGTAATTGTTAGCCTTTTCATAGGTGCAACCTTTAATGGTGTTATTATCATCTTTTTCATCTTGAGATATTGAATCAATATATGCTACGGCTTCTGCCAGAGTAGTTTCTTTATCATCCTCAATTGCCTTCGTTGTTTCAGTAAAGGATAAAGGTCCACCTTCTGCGATGTTTTTATAATCTGTTATACCTACTATCGTAGTAGTCATTTTGTAACTCCAAGTCGTCATACCTCCAGAAATCCAACCAGAAGTTATCTGTTTAATCGTATAGCCCTGATAGATAGTTTCTTCTTCATCAAGAACTGTTTCCGAAGCATTAAATGAGCGTGTGTGGCTAAACATATTAAATCCGAAAATCATTATTAAGCCTCCAACTTAATAATTAACTTGTTGCTTTCGCTATTTAGCCTTTTGGTAAAACTCAACCTAACTAAATAAGTCGCATTTGGTTGCTCATATAATTATAGCCATAGATGCTGCCTGAAGTATGCAAGAATTTTTCATCGTAATCATAAACTGCGTTGGCAATTGATTCAATCCCATATTTAGAATTAGCAGAAGCAATACTTTGATACGAACCTAAGTTTTGTAAGGTGGTGTTATTATCAATGCCTACACAATCAACTGGATTAGCCCAAGTATTGTGAGGAGTCCATGAACGCAAATGATATTGCTCGGTTACACCATGTTGTTTCCAACAATCTGCCCCATAATTAAGTATGATTAAAGACTTATTACCCATCTAAATACCTCATTGTGGTGCGGTTGGACTATCAGGGTTGATATTAAGGGTTGAACAAATTTCTTTATAGCGATTGCGAATGGTAACCTCGGTTACACCCGCAGCCATGGCTACATCTCTTTGTGTGCGTGTTATGCCTTGAATACGAGTAGCCAAATACACCGCCGCAGCAGCCAAACCAGTTGGGCCACGACCTGTTCCCAATGCGCTCACTTGTTCATATCCTAAAATACGAGAAGCCAATGCTTGTGTCGGCGCATCCAATTGCAGTTGTGAACTAAAACGAGGCACATATTCCGCAGGTGGTGTTGGCAAGATACGAATTCCCAAGTCCTTCATAACTCGCTTATAGGTGCGACCTATTTCCTTACGACCTGTGCGAGAATGTTGTCCAATCTCATCCAAAGTGCGACTCATACTGTTAAGTCGGCAAGAAGCATGAATACAGGCAGCAACTACGCCTTCAATAGAGCGTCCACGAACTAACTTGCGCTCTACGGCTCGCTTGTAAATCCTTGCTGCATTTTCACGAACAGGACGAGGCAACGACATTTGAGAGCCTAACCTATCCAATTCATTAAGTGCAGTTACCAAGTTTCTCTCTTTGGCATCACGAATGCGTGTTCTTTGATGTTGTCGGCGAAGTCGGTTATACTTTCGGCGTTGAGTAGAACTTAGTCTTTGACCCGTTCCATCTCGGATAGCAGGAGCCATTTCAGTAGTCAATCCTCCATCGTGATAAAGGTCGGACTTAGGCATTCCCCATCGTTCCCCATCTGCGCCTGAACCATCGGCAAACACTCGGTTATCTTTGCCCAAATCAACAGCCCATTCTTTCATTACCAAACCACAGTCATTACAATGAGGTTCATCGGCTTGAAAGTTAATATCCTTTGAATTACATTCACCACAAACATAAGCATCATATTGATTCGGGGTTTCTTCTTCGTTTGTCATCATTATCTCTCCGTTATTCCTTTAATTTAGCGATTACCTATTTAAGCATTTACTTATCTTTAAGTAGGTCTTGACGCAAGACACTTAGAAATCCCCATCCTCTATCTTTAGGCTTCTTGACCCATCGCACTCTCCAATTCTTAGATTCTGCCCAATACATCACATAATCTGCTTCTAATTGTTGAACCTTAGTTATTTTGAAATCTAAATCTTTAACTTCCGATTTGAAGGCCACTTTGCTCCAATCACCTTTTTCGGCATTCCATCGCTTCCATGCGGTTTGGCTATCATCAAACAAACGGAAAATATCTATTCGTTTAACTTTCTGTCCTTTCTTAAAGGCGACCAATTTCGGCGTTTTCTTAGCCTTGGTTGTTTTCTTTGCTTTCTTTTTTGCCATTATCTTTTCCCCCACATTATTTGATATGCATCAGGTAGCATCTTAACCATCCACAAACTTGTGGTTGCATAAAACATTGGTATAATTATCTCAAGCACTCATGTTCACCTGTATTAGATGTTTTTGTTCGGCTCTCACATCACGATACGAGCCTTCAATAGAAAACCAATTGTCTTCTTCTTCATAATTGTGAACATTAACATATTCTTCCACATGAAAAGCAGGGATAATCAAATGCACCCACTTACCACTCGTTTCGCTTTGTCGGCGCAGAAGTGCATAACGGATTTTAGGATACATTCGCTCTAATTGCTTAACAGCCCTACTTACTCTCACATAAGTTTTACCATCTTCTTTCCATTCGTGGTCTGCCAAACACTTTCTAAAGTATCGTTCTGCTTTTTGTTCCATCTCGTTCATTGTTGTCGCCTCATTAGTTCCTAAAGGTTCACCATATATAAACCCTGTTATTCTTCCATCGTATAAATCTCATATCGGGCATGAGCCACAAAGAAATCTCCAGGTTCAGCCGTGGTAGCATCATCGCTTCCTGTGCTTTGTATTTCCACCGTTATGTTTCCTGTGATATTAGTTAAGTTAATGTAAAACCATTCTTGTGAGTGGTTCAGTTCCACTTCAAATAGAGTTTCATTATCTTGGCTCAAAGTATAATTAACATAACCTTGTTCCCACAACAAAGGTTCGTGAAAGAAAGCCTTCAATTCCAAAGTGATATTAAAGTTAAAACCCATTTCGCTCGTGGTATTGTTATTACTTATCACAGACATATTGCCCACACTCATAGGTGCAACATTCCAAAATTGATGTGAATGATTATCCCATCCTTGATACACCATCACAGGTTCAACCTTTTCAGGTTCTGTCGTGGTTTCATTATCTGCGCTCATGCACCCAGCCATAGATATTAGCACAACGGTCATTAAGGCCATTATTTTGTTCATTCTAAATCACCATCGTTAGGGCGAATCACACGAAACGGTGTGGCTCGGTGATAGTTTTTATCCCTGCGGCCAATCAATTTCACAGGATGGCTACGATTTCTCGCAATTGTTCCTATGATTTCATCACCCAATTCTCGGAAACGGTTATCGCTTCTCAATACAAATGTGACTCGGCGTGGACTTGGTGGATAACGACCACCACGACCTGATGTTTTTAACATATCTGCTATTTCAGTTGAAATCATGGCTCTATCTGCCAGCATTTCAAAGACTACTTCAACCCATAAATTTGCTCTTATTGCCATGATACCACCTATTCAATCAAATCTCCGTATTTATTTTTCAGCAAGAGATACTCCAACGCTTTGATATGTTTGCAGTTCTCTCTGCGACCACGAATGCGGAAATCTTGACAGTTGCAGGTGTATCTATCGCCCCAATTAACTACTTGATATTGTTTCGTGCTGCTTTGACTTTGCACAATCCACACATCTTCCGATTTGCGAACTACGCCATTGGCTAACGCTATTGTTCTTGCTCTTTGATTCCGACTCATCTTCCTCTCCCCTATATAGGAGTAGTGCGATAACCTATTTAACCTTTGACTTCAAACCCCGAAACCATCATATCAGGGCCATTTCTACCACCAAAATGTTCACAAATAAAATTGCCGCTAACACAGTAAAAAGCCATTTGCCCGATTTTTGCGTTGTATCTGCTTTAGTTTCAGGAGGTTCATAAAATTCCCACCCAGACATAGTTTCACCTATAACCTATAACTATAAGAATCTTCCTTACTGTTATTCCTTGTTTCGGAATTTTCCCATCATCTCAGCGATAACCTTTTGTCGCCAAGTTCCCTTGTTCGGTTGAAGTTTTTGTAAATGTTCAAACACTTTTTGAGGCGGAAACGCATTTCCAATTGACTTCTTTTCCAACATCCAATTCCACTCCTGCTTCATTCTTCCACCTTTCCAAAATACATTCCACATGAATTACAAATCAATGATTTCATATCCACATCACATCTGCGTGTGCAAGGTCCGCCATATTGAATATATTCAGTCATGTTATCACCTAAGACATTACTACGACTCGGCGAATATCCCACCAAATAACTTCATCTCCACCAATGCGTTCAAAACCTTTCATTATTTCATCAAAATGCAGTTCTGCTTCTTCACGAGTTCTAAAAATGATTTCGGAGATTTCAGGAATCAACGATTCTGTCATCCACATTAACAAATATCCACTCATTGCCATTCACCTGCAAATTTAGATGAGAAACCACCGTCTTCAACAGGGGATTTTAGGTTCACATAAGCGGAGTCATTTATCTTTTCTTGCCAATTATCTAAGCCTTCTGCTAAATCTCCCAAAAAGTTTGATAGCATTTCTTTTAGAGCATCTCTAATTTGGCCCATCTCGGCGATTTTTGACAAGGCTCGGCGATTGGTGCTGCGCTTGTGTTCTCTAAGTTGCTCAAAGAAAACATCCCATCCAATTGAATTGGCTTCTTGAAAGTCAAAATCGTTGGCTACCACAGCCATTTGAAAATCCAATAATAGTTCACAGATAGATTCTTCTTCCATCATGCCTTCCATAACCATAATGCTTTTTACCCATTCCATCACACCATCAGGAAGTTGGTCTTCCGCAGGTTCGGTGCAAAGTAATTGGGCATCTCCTTCGTCATCTTGTCCCAATAAGTAGGCTCCAGCAATAAATGGTTTATCTGTAACATTATGAATAAAGCCAATCACAGGAACAATGGTTGCTTCCTTCCAATTAGAAATGTTTCCTTCCTTTGCAGTTTCTCTGATTTGTTCTTCCAATCCATTCTGCATCATTTCAATAAATTGACTTTTCATCTGTTCCATTTCGCTCTCTCCAAGTCTATCTATTTCGTATTACCTATTTAAGCATTGATTTATGCTAACATAGAAGCCCCAACCAAGGCTGTTGTTCCCACAACTTTAGCACCGACCAATTTTTTTGAAGTATCAAGTTTTCCCATCGTGTATAATCCAATAACTATGGCATCAATAACCAAGATAGTCACAATAGAATTCGGTATTCCAAATGTTTTTCCTTTCATCTTATTCACCTTACATTATTTGTATAAATCCGCTACGATTATTTTGATTGTATGCGGCCGAACCTAAAGTAAGTAATAAGTATTGATACTGCTCATACCTTCTACGACCTGAACCTGACCTTTGACGACTTTTTCGGCTGGCCTTTCCATAAAATCTTGCCCTAAATCTAACACCTGGTCTGATTCGGGAAGCGAAATCATCTGCTGCCACACCATAAAGATTAACAAAACCAATGGTGCAGTTTGGATTTTCAGGGAATCCAACAGGGAATCTTAAAATTGAATAAGTTATATCAATCGGTCCTACTTCTGTGAATTGGTCTGCGCTTCCACAGCCTGGACATCTGTTACCGTAACCTGCTGCACTTTGCCTAACGCTTCTGACCCAATTAACTCCACAATTTGTGCAAGTTAATCTCATTTCTTGTCCTTGTCCTTGCGATTGCTGCGGGCCATTGACATATCGGAAGTCTGATGCATCCCTTCCATCAGTTACAATATACTCTAATTCAGGAAGTAACCCTCCAAAATGATTTCTGCGAGGATTCCAAGAGCCTCTTTCATCTCTTTTACTGTTCCTTAATTGTGTTACCCATTCAGTTGCCGCACCCCAACTTCCACAAGAGGGGTTTTCAAAATCATAAGGAGTTCCTGCATAAGAAGTTAGTCGGGAAGAAGGTCTAATAACTTGCGATGGCCCTTCCGAAATACGATTTATCCCTCTGTTAGCATCGGGTTGGATGTAATTTACAATAACGGTAGATTTTAACATCTCCTTCATTACATCATATTGCATAAGTATAACTTGAACTTCCAACTATTTGAATGCTTACAAAATTTTCCAATGCTGTCTTGCGATTCCAATTGACTTAACGCCCTCAAATGTCATGTTTTCATAGTGTTGTAAAAAGTCATCCCACAATACATAATAGGAATTTCCACCGATTTTAGCACAAGGATTCATCTTGAGGCTGCTTTTATATCCAATTACGGCCATTCTTTTGAACTCTTGGACACTCATCACATAAAATCCATTGTGTAGTTTAACATTTTTAAGCCACTCCTGCTGAAAATCTACACTACTTCGTGTTTTTACTCTTTTAGAACTCTTGCCTTCCATTTCTTGAGGTTCGTTGCGAAGGTCATGTCCACAACTATTACATTTAACAAAAGTATTTCCTTCTTCATCCGAAGTATATTCCAAATCAAAACAGAAATCTTGGTATTTTAGGCTCCACTTAAGTTTAGGCTCACCCCACTTAGCATCCCATTCAGTCAATTCCGAACATTGAGGACAAAATGCTGTGGTAGGCACATAGTTTTTACTTCTGCCACGCTGCTGTTCAAAACCTTGCGTTTCCGAAACAGGCTCATACTTATTCATACCAGAGGCAGCCTCTCCTTGAGTTACAGTTACCTCTTCCATGTTATGTCACTTCTGTAATCACTTATTTAACTATTCCTTTAGCATCCATTCTATTTCCATAATATACAAATCAAACAAAGCAAAGCAAATTAAACAAGGTTGCTTTTCGCAAGTGCAGACTTGGCGATAGGTTCGCATAATAATCATCTGGCATAGTTTCTATCAGCAGCCCGTTTCTTACGGATTTTATCTCGGCGATGCGTTTTTCGGTATTTATCTAAACATTTTAAGGTGGTTTCAAAAGGAAAATCTACAATATCAGGATTTAAGAAGTATTTCTTATGTGTGTGCTTTTGATAAGCCCCTTCACAGATTCCATCTTCGCTCCACACCAAGTTAGCCGCAGCCAAGGTTCGTATCCTCATAGAACTTTGATGATAATTCATAGGAGTTCCATGCTGTTCTCCCAATTTGGCAATTTGTCGTGCAGATAACGCTTCGCCCTCCCTTATCTTTAAGATATTCAAGATAGAATAGTATTTTCTAATGCCTTGTGCTGCAATGCTGCACTCACGATTACAAAAAGAACCTTGTGCCATACGAGTTCCATAACGGTATTCGTAAGTTTTACCACACCAATTACAATCTCGCTCTAACACAGGTTTTTTGCCTCTAATGATTGTTTCTTCTCTTAGCATATGGCAATACTCGGAACAAAAAGGAGGATACATAGATTCCCGAAATCTCTCATTACAAGAATAGTGACCGCATTCCCTCATAAGTTATCTATTAACTATTACCTATTTAATCTTAGGCCACTTACCTAATGGACAATCTTGAGATGTCATTTGTGCTTTCATTTTCATATTACAACCACAGATATTGCAGAAACTACCTACCAACTTTCTTTTAAGTTCTGGACAGGCTCTACAAATAGCCATTCTTTCATCATACATTTTGAGTTTAGACATAACACCACTACCCATAATTAGTCCATTAAGTTATTTAACTCTTCTTCATCACTAAACCAAGCGAAATAGAATTGGTCCACACCCATATTAACATACTTTATGTTTTCTATCTTTGAAAAACCATATTGATAAATTCTCTGCGCTATTGTCTGGTTTTCTTCCACGCTTCTCTCGTTATTAAATACAATTTCATAACTTGTATTGGTTCCACTAAGGTCATCATCTCTCGTAATCATCGGTGCATTAAATTCAGGGATTGGTTGGACAGATGTTAATGATAACTTGAATTCATATTCTAAGTCAGCGTGTTTGTTCTCATCATAAATTTCCAAAGGATTGTCGTCATCATCGTGTGCCATCTCCTTATGGGTGATAAAGGCTCTAAAATCAGTCATCATCAAATCAAAATCACATTGATTCGCCCATATTTTGAAGATTTTATATCCATTTAATGAGGTAGCATTGGTATAAGTGTCATTATATCCATAATCTACACCTACTGTCCAATAACCCAGCGGCTGTTGCCGATAGAAATTTATAATGGGTAGCAAGTGCTCCATATTGTTAATAGTAGGCTTTTGGTATATTAAGTTTCCTCAAAGATAAGTTGAAATAGTCGTGGAGTAGAACTTATATCATGGTCTGGGGTAAAGGCAGCAAAATTGCTGGCGTTGGTGCTGATGTAGGCACTACCATAATAAACAAATTCGGTGATGACCTTGCCCAAGTTGCGATTAAGTCAGGTAAAATTACTGATGATGCTGCTTCCATCGCTAAGTTCAAGTCCCAAAAAATCGCTGAAATCAATGGTGGAGTAATAAAAAGGATAGATGCTTTCACCAAAAAAGTAGATGGTGCTTCCGCAAACAAAATTCTCGGAATGGGTAGCACAGCAAGAGAACAAACCGCTAAATGGGGCGAAGATATTGCTAAGAAATTAGGCGACCCGTCAATTGCTGGTGATATAAACAAGGCTATGGGTAGTAAAGTAGATGACATCTACAAGAGTGCAATGATAAAAAGTCAAAAAAATCTAATTGGGAAAACCGTTGATGATGTCGGCACAGCAGGAATAAAAACTGCTGATGACATCCCTTCAGGCCCGCTTAATAAATTCGCCAATGGAACTTGGGGTTTTGCTAAAAAAAATACTGGAACCCTTATCTTAGCGGGAATTGGCTTTACGATTTGGACCGCAGGATTAGATGGATTGGGCGGTATATTCAAAACTTTAGAAACTATTGGATTCTTGCCTGATGGATTTACCTCTGGATTTATGACTTTATGGGGTAAATTGCGTGGATTTATTACTGTTGTCCTATTTGGCGCATTTATTTTAGGAACATTTTGGATAATGAATATGATATTTGGTGCTGCCAAAACAGCCAAGGGTGTCGTAGATAGTGTTTCCGATAATATAGTTCCAGATGCTAAACCATCTGGAGCGTGATAAGTTGCCTAAAAATGATGAACATTATGATTTTGTAATTATTCCTGAAGATTACAAATTTACTACTGCTGCTGCCGCTATACTTAATCTGGGTGGAAGCGCAATCCATGGTGAGGGAAACCATAGAGAATTTCAAGATGCCATACCATTCTATCAAGGAGGATTTGACTTTGGGGATGATAATTATTGTGGCACAGGTTTGATGACAGAAGTAACTTATGTAGATGCCAAAGGAATAGAAAAACCATTTACGATTAACAAAGATAATGGAACTTTCAACTTAGGTAGTCCAGAAGATAAAAATATGTTCCACATTAAAGTAAAGACATTATCTGCTAATTTAGGAGAGGGTAAATATCAGCCGTCTATTTTAGATATACAAGAATTTGGAGAGTCAATCACTCAAACAGGTGATTTTGGAGGTCGTTCTGATAGAGTTTCCATCAATGTTATGCAACTCAACATTCCCTACATGGCTTCCTTACAAGCCAGAGTTCTTGCGGAATCTGATAAACCAGAGTTCTTGCTGCGTAATCCTGACCTATTACAGAAAAAGGTGAATGAAATCTTAGATTACTCACTATTATTAGCCACCAGAATTTCCAAAACAGTTGTTACCGATGTTAATGGAGATTATACTACTGATATTGTAATACCAGGTGACTGGCCTCCAGGCACTATTTATATTGTAATTGGATATGGTTACGATAACGAGGCTGAAAAAAGCACAGGTGAAAAAGTTGCAGATAATGTAGAGTTAGCCACTACTTTAGCATTAGTAGCAGGTGAAATTGCATTAACCGTTTTGTTCCCTCCTCTTGGACTTGCTGTTTTTGCTACCATTGACATCTGGGAAATCATGACTCTATTCTCACGCATTCCGTTTGGAGGAGTAAATAAGTATGGATGCAGTTTTAGCACAGAAACACCGTTACTTGGTGCTTACGAAATAAATTATAATCAAGATGCGGCCACCATCTACTCTGATATGTCATCGCAACAAGAGCAATTTATGAAACAGTTATTGGCAGATGCCGAACAAAAACAAAAGAATTCTTATATTATGGTCGGAACAGCGTTAGGTGCTCTACTGCTGGGAGGAATTATGTATTCTACAATGGGCGGGAATCAAGATGTCTAAAGCAGAAAACGATAACTTAGAAGAATCTATTTTTGATTCTATGAAGGCAGCGTTTGATAGTGGACAGCCCCAATCTTTATCTGAAGTTTGGGATGAGCCTTTCTTTACAATTTTAGATGTTACCGATTCTGATGCTGATGATGCGTTCTGGGCTTGTGATACTGACCACGAATATGCATTTGGAACATCAGAGGCTAATGCAGATGTAAATAACTTAAGGTTATGGAATAACGACATCTTATTTGGATTTAAGGCAAGTGACACCAGCGGTTTTTGGAATACTGACATGAAGTATAACAGCGACCACATAGTTAGAATTTCTATTTCCCATCGGAACAGCAGAGGGGTAAGAAAAAGAGATATTCACAATTATGACCACATGGCAGGAGATAGAAGCACAGGAAATCGTTATTTTGCATTCTTCCCTTCCGAAATAGGAAGATACACCGTTACCATTAACCGAGTCCTAAGTGCTGGAGATTGTGAAGTCCCAAATGAAGGTAACAATAACTTTTATCAATTCACTTTTGATATTAAACCCCCTTTAGAAACCGATACTTATGTTGATGGTTTTGATATTGATTATGAGGCCCTCAAAGATGAATACAAAGATTTAGTTACCACATTAGATGGATTGGGTGGTGAACCAGTTTCTCCAGTAACTCCTGCCCGTTTATTCGGAATTGCCACAGTTGTTTCATTATTGGGCTATTGGATGTTTAGTTCATTCAAATAAGTGTTTATGTCGTGACCAAATCTCCGACATCGGCGAAGTTGGTATCTTTTCTCCATCCCATCGCTCTGTTTCCCACTTGAATAAAATATCTGCTATCTCATAAGGCGATGTAAAATCGTTTTCTTGTAACTTGGCAATTTCCGATTCTGATAAAGGCCAAACAGGAAGTCCAGTTTTACTATTCAGAGAATAAGGACAGCGAATAATTCCCTGACGATGCGCTGGAGCCAAATCATAACGATAAAGTGCTTCTTCAGTTGCTAAGATTGCTATTTTTTGAATAACTTTACGATATTCTTTCCCTAACTCACGCAAGGGGTCCCTTTGCTCTACCGTCCGCAGAGTTACGCCACTCAATTTCTCTGCTTCTTCTGAATATAACCAAACATGAAAACCCTTACTTCCAGAAAATACGATTTCTGGGTTATATCCCGAATCGCACAAATGGGTGTATATTTTGTAAGCGATATTCCACGCTTTTCCTAAGTTCTCGTCATCTACATCCCAAACCATATCTTTGCCTTTCCAAATTTTATGATATTGTTCTAACCCAATCGCTGCGGGGTCTAAGTATTGCTTCCACAATTCTGCATATTGTTCTCTTTCGGTTTTGTTCCAGTTATCTGCATTTCGCTCTCTTAAGCGAGGAGGAAGTTGCACCTCATTCCAATCAATTAAGTTAGTTCCCACATAAACTGAAGTGGGTCTTTTATTGGCTCCTAATATCTTTAACCATTTTAAGGTATCTTCCGAATGATTGATTCTACACTTGCGAATTCCAAACTCACCAATGTCTGAATCATTGACCAACCATTTAACTTCTCTGCGGCGAGCCTGATTCCAAATTGCGGTGCCAATTTCCCGCCGACTATACCACTCCATGAGATTACATAGAGTTACTACCTATTTAGTCATACTTGCGGCGGATGCTGATTCCAATTGATGAGATTTGATGTCACCTCAACAGCAGGAGGAAATTCTTCCATAAGTATTGTATCCAATCTTTTTGCTGCCGTTTCGTTAAGCCCACTTACAAATATGTGAAAGTCCAAGTAGGAATTACTCAAAAAAAACTTCTTTAATTCTGGTGAATTTGAAAATCGTCCAAAATCATCTATGTAGGAAGAGTCATCCATGCCACCATCTATATGTTTATCATAACTTCCTGAATATGTGAATAGCAATTCAGAGTCATCCGCATCATCAAACCACTCATAAAAATGAATTTTGAAACTCCAACGAGTCCAATCTTCAGGCTCCCCTCCATTTTCCTCATACCATGACATATCATCATAAGCCCATTCAGGAGTATCACCATCAACCTCATAGTAAGCATAAAATTTCTTATTATCATTATTTGGGAAGAACTTGTCTTCCTCTCTTTTTGCCACATCAGCCATGCTATCACCCAATTAACTTAGCAAACATAGCCATGGCCTCTTTTTCAGAAATCAGCCCTACTCTGATATTTGTTTCTAATTCTAATAAAGCCTGTTGAAGTCTTGCTTCTTGCATCATAACTTCCCTCATCATTACTTTTTCTGTTATGCCAGCCTTATCCCATCCTTTTGGTGCTTTAACCATAGCATTAAATTCTTGAACATCTTCCGCCTCCATTTTCAATCCAATACCGATTTCCATCTGCATTTTACTAATTTTTCCTTGTTGATATAACATTCTTAATTCCCAATCAGGAATTTCGCCTAATGAACGAGTAATAACTTCTTCTGCTCTACGCTCTGTGGCTGGGCGGAAGTTCTTGCCTAATATCTCATAAATCTCTTCTTCGGTAGCACCTCCAAGATATTCATTAGTTTCTCTATCAAAAATACCATATTCATTAAGTTTCATACCACGACTTTTAGCAGACCTACGAATTCCGATGTTATATCCAGCAGGTCCAGTAAAATAAAGTAAGGCTGCTCCTTTGGCTCTTGGAGTGGTAGTTCTAACATCTACTTTAACTCCATCTATTACCATTTGTGTTTTCTTTTCTCCTACCCAATTAACTGCGGTATATTCATTAGCCAAATTTTCTACTACTTCGGGAAGTGTTACACGAGGTTTCAGAATAACTACAATGTCCAAGTCTCCAGGGTCTTCCCTTCCTCTACGGTAACTACCGCAAACATCTATTGAATCTGCATAAGGTTGTAATAAGTTAATCATTTTTGATGCTAAAGCCTCTGCTTCTACACGAGTCATCCTTTCCTCTTCAGGTCTATCTTCCGCACTCATTCTTTTAACTACGGCTCGGTCTGCTACTGAAAGTTCTGCCAACGGAACTGCTTCATCAGGGTTACCTCCAACCCCAGAAATTTGCTTTCGGCTGGCAGGATAACGGGAAATCTGATACAAATGTTGTCCCGAACCACATTTCCAACAACTCATTGATAATCCCTCCACTCTTCTGCTTCAAAATCTTCTGCATTCATAGCGGCAGACTTTTTCTTAGCCCAGTTGACTCCTGCGCTTCCACCCCACAAATTCCAAGCAATAGTTCCTGCTGTTGGTCCACCATCTGGCATCTTTTTAGAAGGTTTATTGTTTTTACGGTGACGATTAAAGGCTGACATTCTGCGAACATCGTGACGACTTACTTTTCCTGAAGCAATCTTCCGAGCACGAGTAACTCCAGAATCAATTCCCTGAGATTTAGCCTCTGCGGGCGATAATCCACCTCTACCCCACTTTTTTCTTTGACTTAATCCTTTTTTAGCCGCAGTTACAGCCGCAGCAGGAGGAGTATAAGTTTCTGCCTCAAAAGATTCGGCACGATTAAGTGACATACGGAAATTACAGGCTCTACACTCATTACCCATCCAATCGTGTTGGTAACAGGTTTCTCCATTATTAGGGAAGGTAAAATAAAACAAATTATAATCACCCCGCTCTAATCTTTCAAAAGGAATTCCATTATCGGTGAGATAATTTTTAGCCACCTTTTTAGGTAGTTCCTTTTCTAATTTATCATCATAAGATATAATACCATTTGGGCCATCAACAGAAATTGATATATCGCCATCTTGATAAGTATAACCTCGCCATTCAAAACCATGAGATTCCATAGGATAATGCTCCACGAATTTCATTTCATTAAACCATTCCGATTCCATAACCTCTGAATCAACAATTTCTAAGGGTATTACGCCATAGTTATTCCAATGAGTTGAGAAATAATCATTACTTCCTTCCACAATATCTTCTTCCACTCCATTTCGCACAATTTTAGTAGTTCTCACAATATAGTGATTACAGTCAGGGGAACAAGTAGGAATAGGTTCAAACTTTTCAATAACTCCTTCAAAATAACAGTCATCTCTTAAAATATGCTTGCCTACCACAAAATCATATGAACGAACTGTGCTGCCAACGGGGATAATATCATCATCTTCCAAATCTTCCGACTCAAAAACATAATGTTCTGGCGAATCTAACTCTAAAGGATAATCTAAAGGATAACCCATGTAATGATTAGCACATAAAGCGCAACAAAATAATTTGAAACCAATAGGTGTTGGGTAGCCTTGCTTACAATTGGGTTGTCCGCAGGAATTACAATCTTCCATTCTTTGAAAATTACTCAGGTAAAATCCCCCTTTCTACCCAAAACTGTAAGAAAAGTAAGTGTTCGTGAGGGTGAAAGAAACAATTGCAGGAATCATGCATCTCATAATTTAGATAATCTTTAAGTTGTTCACCCTCTAAAATCTTGCCCGTTCTTCGGTCTAAGTATTTATTTGGATAATCCATTAAATCACTACCTTTGCGTTGGTCTTCCTTCTCTCCAATTGGTGCTGGCTTCTTCAGGGTTTGCTCCTACTCCTGCAATCTCGTCAGGCGAGGCAGGATAACGGGAAATCTGATACAAATGTTGTCCCGAACCACATTTCCAACATGAATTAAACACTTGATTGCCGTCTGCGTTTTCTGCATTGAATGATTCTGCATCTTTATGAGAACATCCACATTCTGCACAGAATTCTTCTGCATTATGGTGTTCTTCATTTATTTCATCTCTTGCCCATTGAACAAAACTTAATTGTCCATTAGCATGACGGTGAGCAGGTTCATCTTCAAACTCTTCTTGCGACCATTTTTCAAAACTTACATTTTCTCCATGAGTTCTAAGTTCATCATCTGCCCAATCTCGGAAAGATTCGGACATCCAAACATTTTCTACGCCATAATCTTCTGCATCAAAGAAATCTTCTCTTGACCTGCGGCCTGGAAGGACAAACATATCTGGACCATATTGGTTTGCATAAGCAGTTAAGTTCATTGTAGAATGACAAGTGGGGCAGTAAGCCCTTATTTCATAGGTGCTATCTCCCATATACTGAAATTCTTCATCTTGCCAATCGTGCAGACAATCCCAAGATTTTTCTTCCCAAGAGTGATAAGACGGGCTGTTTCTCATCGCAGGAGTTACACTAAATTTACCTTCAAATGATTCCGCACTAAATCTGTAATTATCGTTATGGTCAAGAGCATACTCTTCAGCATTCTCCGCAATATCATTAACCACCCCTGCTAAATCATATTCATCTTCATGCAGAATAGGTATTTTCTTTTCAATAGCCCATGTAGGTGTTGTTCCTTCCTCATCAATTCTTAATCGGACTTCCTTTACCCTCTTCTCGCCTTCAGCATCAAAAATCGGCTTTCCATACAAATCATCATGATTTTTCGCATTTGTATAACTTACATTAGATGAATCGGTTATGTCATGAATCTTAATTGGCTCAAAACCTGTGTCATCTTCTTTGCCTTCAATGTGAAGGTGTGTTTCATAACTGCCATCCTTTTTCCCTTCAATATAAACGGCTTGAGCCTCAAAACCTTCAGCCTCTAAATAAGTGTATTCTCCAGCATTGATTACACTCCAACGAATTTGGCAGTTTTCACAATCTGCGGTATCTCCTTCTTCATAACAATATCCAGCGCAAATAGGACAACTGAAATAACTAATCATCATTTCTGCGGCATAACTTTCTGCCATTCGGTTCAAGGCTCGGTCACTTTCCCATTGTTGAACGAATTCATCCCACATTTCTGCTTCTTGGTCACGAGCCTCATATTCTTGCTGATGTTGTAACCAATCCCGAAACATTTGTAGTTTCCGTAGATGAATAGCAAGGCTCATGTGTATATTTTCTGCTCACGACTATATCAATTTAATGATGGTTTCTTATATCTGCGGCTGTTGCAGCGTGACCCATCGTTTTTGTGGTGACTACTCAAAATAGGAGATAGTGAATAAAATGTCTTACTTAATCCACTTTTAGTAATAACACGAGCGTAAATGGTATCGTGCTTCCGAAGAGCCGTTAATAGTTGTCGGCGAGATGGCAAAACATGGTGATTGTTAGCATCAATAAATTGATTTAATAATTTTACTCCATCAATTGCTACGGAATCCTCTTCTAAAACACTTACTGCAAAGGTGACGAATTCATTTTCTGCTTTTCTTAGTCGGCTCATGATTTATTTATTGTTTGGCACCTATATAACAATACAGCCTAACACTAAGTATAAGTATCTGTAAATATAAACCATTACCATGCCTACTGAAGTAGATGACATTGATATTGAGGATGTTGAAGATGCTTTGTTACGAGCAGAAGAACTTGCAGTTATCACAGGTCGTAAAAAGACTGATATTGTGGCAGACCTTTTAAATGATGGGAAATTAAATTTGAGTGCAGGTTCTGATGCTGAAGTTAAAAAGGATATTTTAGACATTGCTCAGGAAAAAGCAGAAAAGTTCAAAACACTCATCACCACTCTGATTCCAGTTTTGGCTCTTCTTTTAGGAGTAGGTGCTGAAGGATTAGGTGTGTTAGATGTCACAGGTTGGGGTTCTGACTCTATGTGGGAAGAAGATGACCCTAACAACCCTAACAATTATCGGGATGATAACCAATGTGACCCTGCTTGGGGTTATGATGAGTATGGTTATGTTGAAGAAAACAATTTAGAAGTTAGATATGCATTCCAAGATTACAACACTTGCGGTATTGAACATTTCGGAGGCCACTTTATTATCACATTATTTGAAAACGGTAACCAAGAAGACCAAGAGTTTATTCGTAACATAGATTTTGTTGATTATATTAACATAGAATACACATTTTCCGACTTAGAAGAAGGGACTTACAGTTACCGAGTAGAATTTCATGTAGTTGAGTGTGAAGATGGCTCTTGCGAACATGGTGATGAATACTATATGCCAGCAAATAATCAATTTATCCTTGAAGATATAGACCCACAAGGTTGTGATGCCTTTTTGATAAATGCTCAATCTTATATTTTAGAGCAAGATGCTGAAAAGGATGCTGTTAGAATTAGTGCAGATGTAGATTTGACGGATGAAGACGACAACTGTGATTCCGAACAATTTGAAATCACTTGGAGATTGTATCAAGATAATCAAGTTAAATACGAACACCAAACTTATGAAGATGGTGAGGTCACCGACCCTGATGGAGCAGACTACACATTTCACACATGGGACAATGTTGAGGCAGGAACTTATGACTCTAAGGTTTTGTTAATGTTAAATGGTGAATTATTAGATGAACAATGGATAGGAAATTCCCTTACAGTAGAACCTCCACAAATTTCAGGCTGCACCGATTCCGAAGCCACAAATTACAATCCAGATGCAACAGACGATGACGGCTCTTGTGAATATCCTCCTGCCGAAACTTGTGACATAAACTTATTTGATATTTCCCTGCAAACCAATAGCACTCATGCAACCGTAGCCTACGATTTAGATTGTGGCACAGAAACTAACGACTTGGATGGCTACAATGTATCAGTTCAATTCTTGATTTATCCTGTCGGTAACACTTCGCAAGAAAACATCATCGTGTATGACACTTTATTGCACTATATTCAAGGATATGTAGATGATACCCATACTATTACCCTTACTAATTTTTCAGATAACAATACCACCCACTATGACATTTATTGGTATGCTATTTGGACTGATGCAGACGGAACACAACAATTTAT
>Ga0098055_1000607_pt1 | contig 20816 bp, 24 predicted proteins | sample 17_taG_FD_75107 | JGI IMG/M metagenome (GOLD analysis project Ga0098055, IMG submission 75107) | Marine viral communities from the Subarctic Pacific Ocean - 17_ETSP_OMZ_AT15314 metaG | ecosystem: Environmental > Aquatic > Marine > Oceanic | place: Pacific Ocean | collected 2015-01-18 | reverse complement strand
GTCTTCTATTTCTCTTTTAAGAGCAAGTTTCTCAAACTTCTCCTGCCTAACTTTGTCATCACTGTCATGATGTTCCCAATGCCTTGTAATTTTTTTATCTAGTTCTCTATGAATTTCTTCTAGATGTTTTAAGTGGTTACTAAGACTTTGTAATGTACTCATTGTTCTCCTTTAATATACCTGTTTCCCAATTTTCACATACATCATTTGCATAATGTATACTTTTATCTCTAACATCAACGGTACCAAAAGGTTCATAGTTTTTAAACAAATGAACAACAAAACCGTTGTCCTCTACTACTTCTGCTTTCTTATGAACTTTCACTTCATGTTCTCCTGTAAATCCACCGCACATTATTTCCACCATTCCTCATATGGGAAGACTATCCATCTCTCTTCCTCTGGAGTAACAACTTTTCCTGCATAACTTACTTTACTAAATTTACTACTCTCTTTATCATATAGTGTAGCATACTTTATACCCTCATGCAAGTGAAACATGTTACTATTTTCTTCTGCATCATATGTATTAACTACTTCATCAATTGCTGTAAGTGTTTCTCCTGAATCATTTATATCATCTACGATTAAAATATCTTCACTACTGTATTTAGACAAAATAGTTTCTAACCTAGTGGATTCTTTGATCATACCATGATCACGAGTAGTCCATTCAAAGCCATGAAAGGGAACATTGTAATAATGGCTTAGCATGACTCCAACAGGATATCCTCCTCTTCCAGGACCCAGTATAACATCTGGTCTAAATTTGTCTAGTGCTATCTGTTGCGTGATGCTGGATAGATAGGATTGTAAAATCTCCCATGATTGATATTCTTTCATTATTTTTTAATCTTAGTTTTGTGATATGCTATTTCATCTCTAATAATATCTATTATTGTATGTGCTGAATCCCAGCCAAAATCTTCAAAGGCTTTTGCAACATTGGCTGATGTCTTAGCAGGATCGCCTTCTCGTCTAGGCCCATATTCTACGTCTACTGTTGTATCTAATTGTTTTTCAACTTCAGTAATAATCTGTTTAATACTAGTAGAAGAGCCTCCACCTATATTATAAGAGCCACTTTTACCACCGTCAAATAGATAATTAAGTGCGGCCATATGTGCTGTAGCAATATCAACAACATGTGTATAATCTCTCATACATGTACCGTCAGGGGTATCATAATCATCACCGTTAGCAATAAATTTTTCACCTAGCAACGCCTTCTCAACAAGTATAGGTATTAAATGTTCTTTAGGATCTAGTTGATACCCGAGTCCCTCATAACTACCTGCCGCATTAAAATACCTTAAGGCTGTATAACTAAAGTCTTCATAAGCATTATCAAAGTCTTCTAATACATGCTCTATCATAAGTTTACTTTTACCATATGGTGTTAAAGGATTAGTTGGATCTGTTTCTGAATTAAGAAGGTAATCACTATTACCATATACAGAACTTGTGCTACTAAACACAACATGATTGACACCTGAAGAAATACATTGTTCTAACAACATTATACTATTTGCAACATTATTATAATATGTTGAAGCAGGGTCACCTACACTTTTAGGCACACTATGGTTTGCCGCTAAATGTATTACAGCATCAGGCTTTGTAAGTTCTAATACACCTTTAAGTTGATTATTTGCTACATCAAAAGGGTACTGCGTAATTCCGTCTAGACTTCTTTTAGTTCTATCTATATTAATTACATTGTAACCAGACTGTTGTAGTAATGCACAGGTAACACTTCCTATGAAGCCACTACCGCCTGTTACTAAGATTGTTTTTTGTGTTTCTTTATTCATATTTTGCTCTGGCTACATGCCTTCTAAATAAGTTATCATTTCTAGATAACTGTTCACCGTCACCAGTCATTGCATCTATAGTTCTTCCTATAGTACCGTTCTGGTAGTCCGATATCTTACCTATATTATACTGTGAAACGTCTTCATTGTCAATAGCAGTAGTCATTTTTTGTAACTTCTCTATTGCATCCTGTAGACTCCAAGGTACATATAAGTGGTTTCCGTTATTAGCAAATACTTCTGGAAAACTTCTGTAAGCAGGATATAATGTTAATGTACCAAATGTATCCGCTTCACTGACTGTATTACTTACCCAGTCCTGTAAGGCGCAGTTAAATAATACTTTGCTGTCCGCAAGTAGTTCATAATAATCGTTTTTCTTTAAACTTGTATAAACTTTAAAGTTAGCAGTATTACCCTCTTGTAACGACATAGCACGTTCAACGTACTCAGGATCATTACTTTTTAATTCAGGATGTCCACAAAATATTGCAAACTCCATTGTAGGATCAATTTTATAATAGGCTTCTGCTAAGTCCATATAAAAGTGCGGTTGTTTCTCATCGTCCCAACGTGCCGCAAACCCTACTCTATTTGTTCGTTCCTTTAAGGGAATGTTGGTATCAATTCTTCCTCTTACTTCTTGTTTACCATAAGGTAAACCAGTTACATAAATAGGTGCTTTGATACCAGCAATTCTTAAATGGGCAACAAACTCTTCTGAAGCAACCATTATACCTGATACAAATTGATCAAGCATCTCCTCATACTTACGCATCCAATCAAACATACCTTCTCTGATTAAGAAGTCATCTGGATCAGTTGTTTGTGCAAGGAACCTGACATAAACCTTAGGTCTAAATTCAGGCGGTGATTGGTCCATAATGTAGGGTAAACATTCTAGACCCGGTGTAAACATATCCTCATAAAAAATTACATCATCACTAGTGATTTCACCATTCTTCATTTTTTGTATTAAGGACATTGTTTGAGATAAACTATAGTACGTTCTACCATGTGCATCTAATACACTACCTGTTACTATTGCTTTAGAATTATCTAATTCCTCACCAGTAATAATTTCGTAGTCAATATTACGTTCGCCAAATACTTGTTTATTCCAGTCTTCCAACTGAAGTGTGTATCTTGCTTCATAACTTTCAAGACCCATATAATATAATTTACGCATTATTTTCTCCTAAATCACCATAATCAACAACATCAGTAATTTCATCGTCTAGACCCTGTGCATAATCCTGCTTGGAGTCAGCCTCTTCTTTACTGATCTTTTTAGGTTGTTTCTTCTCTTCCTCAGTCATTACATTGAGTTCTTTTTATCTTGGATTTCATTCCTTCTAACTTTACATAGTTTAGAAATCTCCATTAGAGCCTTTCTTGCTCTTGCGGCTGAAGCCTTGACTCCATTAATTTCAAACTTCTCATGCTCCATAGTGTAATCTTCCATTAAAGCCTTTAGTTGTAGATGTGTTTCCATTATTTTCTCCTTTATTTTAAACTATCAAATACGTCTGCTATTGCATCTGTATCACTAAAATCTGGACCATCCTCATCATATGATACTGGATACTCCATTTCGCAACCGTTTTCATTATCTTCGGCTACTGAAATCTTTATATAACGACCTGGATATGCATCATTGATCGCTTCATATAAGTCGTCTGCTATCATTTCGCATGACTTATTGTTTAGTTGGATTACGTCTTCTTTGTATAAGTTCTCCAACCATCTTTTAAATTGTATAAACTCTATATCTCTATCATCATGGAATACTTCTATCCATACTTTGAAGTGAAATATATGTCTATGTTTATATCCTAAAAAGGATACATCATACTCATCTTCTGTCGCTGTAGCAGGGTTTGTGTCTGCTCCAGGATAAAAGTGTACGCCTTCTTTACTAAATGTTACCCAAATACTTCTCATATATTAATCCTCACTTGTTAATATTAACATCTTTTGTGTTATTTGTCAACACAATATCTAAAGCCTGATCACGAGTTAATTGCATTTCTTTTAATGCTTCTTCTATTTCATAATCATAATAAGCACCAGTAAGTTTTCTTAATTTACTTCTTTCACTTAATATAACTGAACTAACCCAGCAACCATATATCATAAAACATAATAATATTATAAGAAATACTGTTTGTAAAAATTCTATCATTTTGGTTCCTCTAATATGTCGTGTCTTTCGAAAAATGCTTCTTCCTCTACATCCTCCATAGTAACATCGCACCAATTACATGGTTCTCCTATAGCAGTACCTGTAACACCTTTTTCTTTACAGACATGCATCCAAAGTTTTTCTACTTTAGAGGTCTTCAAAATATTCTTCTAGCTCTTCTGGTAATACAGCACCTGTTTTAATAAAAAATTTAAATAATCTTTCTAAAACAAATTCTAAATCTTCAACATCTTCCATGTCTGAATCCACTGACATTGTAGTTACAATACCATCGTCATCAGTACACTTTATTTCGTAAATGCTCAATCTATTTCCTTGTCGTTTGTAAATTTTTTCCAAGGTGTTAAATAACCTTTTCTAAACATATTGCTTAAAGGAAAAGTATAAACGCCTTCGTTTGTGCTTCTCCACCCTTTATCACCTACTCTAAATATAGTATTCTTGTGATATTTTTCTATGTTTGGTAAAACACCTGTTATTACAGGTATAAAGTGTTCACATGTATGTAACTCCATATCGTATACATCATCTGCATACTTGATATCGTAATCTAATGTTACTGGAATCTTTTCCTCTAATAATCCCCATATAAGGTCTTTCCATAAGTTAAACTGTTTCATTTTTACAGGATCAAAGTAACATATATGTATGTGAGCACAATTATTATTAAGAGCTCTAGATAATATTTCTGTACTAGGTTGCCAACCGCGAACAAATAATGTTCTTTCGCCTTTCATTACAGTATTCTCTACTTCGTTACCTATAAAAAATCTTTTAGTTTTATTCACCGTCGAAGTCCCCAGTCATAATATCATGATTCATATCATCATCTCTGTCGCCTTCTATGTACTCTTCTTGCTCAAAGAAACTACCAAAGTTATTACTTTTACCTGCTTGCCAGCCGTTTTGTGTAATCTCATCTAAGAATAATTTATTATCATCTAGCATTTTATAAGGATCTGGGTTTGCAGGATCTAATAGTTCTTCTACAAACTGATCAAACATTAATATAATACCTGGTACATGCGGACTTCTTTCATTAGTACTAGATGTTTTTTTCTCACCAGTTCTATATTCTCTCCAATCACATGATGTTCTATGTTTCTCAACATCAGCAAGTCTATTTGCTTCTATAAATGCTTCTATGTGATTATGTACACTATGACCCATATATAAACTATAACTTAATGTGTCCCAACTTGTTCTTGATTCTTTACCTGCTTTATTTAGGTCACCATGTCCTTGTACACATATATCACCTACTTTTAATCTATCCATAATAGGACCTTTAAAAGGCATTGGTAAGGTTGAACCTTTTAAGTCCTTATTGTCTATAGCCTTATCCATGTAGTAACCAAAACGTTTCTTATCAAAGAAGTTATATGTATATGTTTGTCCATATGCTGTATTAACAAAAGGAGACGCCGCATCATAACTAACTTGTATGTTAGGACTATCGTGCTTTCTTAATTGTCTTTGTATACTTGTTAAGTAACAACCCCAATGTAATTTACCTGTACCAAGGCAATGTATCCAACCTTTACCTTCTAATAATCCTCTTTCGCGAAGTTGTAAGAGTCTTTTAAGTAGTTGTTCCATTTGCCCAATGTTGATACCGGCCATTGCATAGCCTTCTAGTGTTCTTGCTTCATCACCATAGTGTTCTTTAACAAACTTAGGATCGCTAAACGGAGTAACTAAGTCAAACCATTCTTGTGCCGAGGCATCATCTGCACCACTAAGAACATTTAGAAACTTAGTTGCACCTGGTACTCTGTTTTTAACAAAGTAATCCAAGTTATACATACTCATGTCAATTGTTTCTTTAACATCAGTGAGTCCTGTCTTTTTATTATAAGGAGGTATGGCCGCAAATGCCGGGAAGTCTAAAGTCATACTCCAGTCTGCTGTATACTCCATCCAACGTAACATCTTCTCACATAGGTCTTCTCTGGCCTTACTATCAGGCTTAATTGCATCTTCCCAGTCTAGTTTTATAACTCCCTTAGCAACTTGGAAACCACCTGAATCTCCTAATATAACTGTCTTACTTCTATCACGTTTTTGTATCATACGTTCATGTATGTCAGTTTTAGTTAAGTCTAATTGGGCATGACCGGCTGAATATAAGCCATAAGGATAGTAATAATATCCGTCTTCGTCTAAGAAATTAAGACCTTGTAGACCTTTTTCAAAACCTTCAGGGCATCTCATAGTATCTACTTCGTCTTCATACTTTGCTAATTGCCTTGTATAAAAGGCACTAATAGCCGGTAAGTATAATGCGTAGTCCTCTGTTTTCTTATCAAAGTTCATAGTTTAACTCTTTGCTGGAAGTAAGTATGTGTATTTTGCAATACCTGAATCAACTATAATTTGTAATAGTCCTTCGTCATTAATGCTCATCACAACATTACTTGAATCACTTAATCTTAAAATTTTAAGTACAATATCTAAAGGCCATCTCCAGTCTTTAGTAATACTTCCATCAATGTCATTACTAATAAGAATCTTAGTTCTATCACTAACACCATCTCCTATATGGAAATATAATTCAGTACCATCTGTTTTAGGACTAAAGTTTGCTTCATATGTTCCTAGCACACTATTAAAGTATGATAAGTCAGATAAATTCTTTTTAGAAGGAACAATGCTTACATCAAACTCTGCACCTTTAAACTTAATACTTTTTAATTGTTGATTGATAACATCTGCTAACATAAATCTATAGTTTGCATCATTACCCTCTTTACTTTTAAATGATACTTCAACAGGGACCTCGTCGCCGTTACGTTCTTGTGTTACTACATCAACTGTAGCATCTGCATCATCAAAGCCTGGATATTGTAAGTATCCTTGTAGTACACCCATTCTGCTTAATCCAACAGTTGAGTCTACAAAATCTGGAACAGGTTGTAAGGTCTCACCTTTAAAAATTACTGTTTTGTCTGCGTCAACAGTCTCTACAATAGTTTTATCAACTTCTCCGGTTATTTTTACCATTTCAAAAATACCTAAACCATGTGTATGTTTTAGAACATCTTTAAATACATCTTTTATTGCCATAATTATTCTCCGCGATATAATTTATTATACATTACTATTTAGAAAAGTCAATTGCTTTTTCACCTTTTTTTTAGATTAAAATTCAAAAAACGTAGATAACGTTTTACTTTGTGTTGTTTTATCTAAGTCAAATCCCATAGGACCTATTACATTCTTTATCTTTTTATCTAAAATTGTTTCTTCCATTAGTTCCTCATCAAAAGGTAACTCTTTAAACCACTTGGGTAGGTTGAGTTCATCTGTTGGATAGGCTACACTAGTATAACCCATTGGATTGTTTTTAAGTTTACATACAATAACCTTCATACTATCAGTTACAGGTAAACTATATGCATCACTGTTTGCTTGTTTTAAGTTGTTCCAGTTTACACTAGCTCTGACATGTCCAGGAATCATTGACTTCTTGCCTTCGTTTTCTAATGCTTCTAACTTATGTAGACTGTGACTACTAGCAACTCTTGCCTGAGCGTTCATCTTTTGTGTGTACATAGTTACGTTGTTTGCTCTCTTGGGAGTACCTTTCTCCCAAGCAGGCAAATTTTTAAAATACTCTTTAAATTCCATAATTTTACTAATAACATCATCTTCAGTTTTACCATTCAAACAATCAGATAATATTTCTTCTAAAAAGTCTTGTATAAATTCAGGAGTATCAGAACGTTTAATTTCTAATCCCATTGCTTTTAGTTTGCCGCCTTCTGGTTGATATCCTTCTATGTCTAAACAAAGTATAGCATACCTTTTCTTAGTTAAGAACAAACCTGACTTACCGACTACTTCTCTACCAGCAATCATCACAGCACCTTTATCTAAAGGAACATTAAATGTGTCTTTCAAATACTGTGGAAACGTATCACTAACAGTATCTGATATATGATCATATAATTTTATAGCACTATCCATATTCAGTTCTTCACCTTCTGGCAAGGCCGGAACAGCACTAAAGTATACAGAGTCAGTATCACCATACACTATGCAGTCTCCTTCATAGTCATATTCACCTGTAAGCATTCTGTTTGTCTCACATGCCATATGCTTTGTGATGCTTCTACCAGTAAGTGTTGTTGATTGTCCTATGCGTTTATCATAGAACCTACACCCTGGATTAAGTATTGCACCATATAAACTATTAAGAATAATCTTTTTAACTAACTGCCTTTTATCAAAAAAGGCCTTCTCTGCATCAGTTGTTGCTGATTTTTTCTTAGCCTGTAACTCTTGTCTTTCTGAATACCAACGTTCTAATAGGCCAGGCACAACACCTTGTACATCTGTTTTAAACAATGTTCCATTAGCACTTATGTTCCAGGGTTGTCCGCTATTAAAAACTAAATTGTAAACATCAGCACCAGTAACTTTATGTGTTGAACCATCTTCCATATCCAAATCCATAACATGGTCTACATCTTTATTATTCACAAACTCAAATTCGTTAGTAGCAAACTTGCCGTGCCAAGCATCTGCAAAACTTCTTTTTTCTAATTTTTGTGCATTGGCAATCTCTTCATCAGTATAGTCTAAACGTAACTGTCCAACAATAGTTTCAGGAGCCATATTCAATGCTCTAAATACACTAGGATATAGACTGTTTAAATCCATACTACCTATCCATTCATGATATCCTTTCTTTGGGGAAGCCACAAAGGCACCAGCCGCAGTATCACGCTCACGTTCTCCTCTTATTTTATCAGGAACAACCATGCCACGTCTGTGTGCTTCATTAATAATTGCTTGTTCTGTAGTTGCTACAGCACCCATTGTTACAGGAAGTAATACAGTATTTTCATGTGATATAATATTTGCTAAGTCAATAAATTGTAACTTCTTATCCATTTTGTCTAACAGCATGACATCTTGTATGTTATATTCTAAAAACTTTAAGAAGTCATGATTATAAAGTCTATCTAAACTTCCTTCATACACAACCTTCTTTTCACCAACTTCCATCTCACCGATATAGTCTAACCTATAACTATGTCGTTCTTCATAGTTATACTTTCTATATAGTTCTAGATAGTCTAAGTGTACACGACCTACTAAATCAAAACTTTGTGTTTCTTTACCATATTGTACAAACTTCCTTTCTTTAGGAAGTTTTTTAAGTAAACACATACGTCTTGTTTCTGACTTACCCATAGTCCTAATAATTCTATTAATAGTATAGGGTATATCATATGATTCACTGTTCCAACCACTTAATACATCTGCATCTTCTATTACATTTAAGAACACATCTAGCATTTCCTTTTCTGTTCTAAATAATTTGACTTCTGATAAAGGACCTGCTACTTCATGTGCTTGTTCCCATGTCAATGTCTTAGGAGGAACTGCTAAACAAATCATAGCATCCATCCATTGTAAATATACACCAATAGATGTAATAGGGGAGAAAGCATCTTCTGGGCTACTATATCCTCTAGTAGGATCAAAGTCTACCTCTATATCAAAAAATGCTGTTTGTAATTTAGGCGGGTCTATGTTTAAATAATCTCGCTCTAGGACCTTCTGTACAGGACGTATATCACTTTCATACAAGCCGTTGTGCTTACATATACCGAGATTCTTTTTAAAGTCTTTTTGGCTATTGCAACGTACTTCAGTTACATTATCACCAAAGATACTCTTATGTTTACCGTTTGGGTCACCATAATAAAAATTGTGTTCAGGCTTTAGATCTTTAATTATACGTTTGCCATCCACACGCTCTACAACGGTAACTACATCTTTACCAGATTCATAAAATGCGTCTACATAACTCATAGATATCTTGCCTTAATCATAATGTTATTATACAACATTACGACTGTCTTGTCAATTGTTTTATAGTGTTTTGCCTACTGTTTCTAAGATAGTTTCAAGTTCATCAAACTTATCAAACTCATCTTGGAATTTGGCTTTGTGAGCAACTTTTACAGCCTTCATTAATACACCTGGTTTAAGGTCCATCTCTTCTGCTATTGCTTTAACTGTTTCGCGAAGTCCTGTATTTAATGCGTCTACTTCGTAGAGGACTTGGTCGCCCTCAGTTATTAATTTTTTAAGTCTTGCGACTTCTTCTTGATTAAATGTTTTGTTAAATGCCATTCTTTCTACCTCGATTCTATGTTTATATTTACGTCTAGTTCTTGCATTATAACAGGTTTCCTGGTATTGTCAAGTTCTATCTCTAATGTAAATACAGATTTAAATCCGGGGAAGTTTTCGAAAGATATTGCTTCTAATATTTCTCTATTGGTTATTATATTACCTTTGGAGTCAAAGGCTTGAAATTGTTCACCAGTGTGGTGTACTTCTACTAGCATTACACTTCTACAGATGCTTCAAATGTAAACTGTATATCGTCAAATTCTTTAAATAGTTCTTCTGATATTTCATCGCCTTCTTCAGAACCTATTGCTTCTTCTAAAATGATTTCATATATCCACATATCACCATTATCATCCTCACTGGTATATGCCATGACCTCAATTCCTACCTTTGCTTTTTCTTCATCATAAGCAGTCAGTAGTTTTGTTGGTACAACACTTTGTACAACATCAAAATACACGATAACATCCTCATCAGATAGTTCTTCTCGTGTCAACATTCGTACAAAGTGTTTAATAAACATTATGTTTACTTACCTTTTGCGTATGCTTGAGAACCAAAGAATGCGGCTACAATACCTGCTACTGCTACAAAGTATGTAGCGGCCATATCGCCTAGTATTTTACCTGCACTATCTAGTCCAGCCAACATTGCAATTACAACTGCAAAAGGGTATAACAATAATCCGCCTAATGCGAACCAAGTCATTTTTCTTTGTGCGTCACGCATTGCATCTGCGTCTTCTAATTCTTTACGTTTAAATTCGAGGTACATAGCCTCTTCTGCTTTGGACACTTTACCATCTCCGTTTGTATCAGCAGGATGGTGTGTCGTTTTTAATTCTTCTGTCATGTGATACTCCTACCGTTGTAGTAGTATTTATCAAAGTTTGGCCTCCCCGGAAGGGCTCGAACCTACAACCTACGGCTTAGAAGGCCGTTGCTCTATCCAATTGAGCTACAGGGAGGTTATTATTAACTTAATATTTTAATTCTATTAAGTACAGTTTCCATACCGTTATGATATCTACCTTTGTTATGTGATTTAACATAACCATCTAAATTGATAGTATCACCTAAATTAATATTTTTGGAATAGAAAAATTTTAAAATATGTTGTTCCTTAACACTACATGTTATCAAGTAACTCATAGTTCTAGGTATGTATCTTACAAATTCAATAGTTGCTTCAAAATTACCTCGTTCGTGTAATGTGCCTACAGTTTGACTAGTTCTAGATAATTCTAATTCTCTATCTGTCCAAGCATCCTGCTCTATCTTATTAAAATATACTTTAGGTAGACTAGAAGTAATACCTAATTGTGTTTTATCTATAAATTCTGAATTAACTAAATTTAAAACATTGCTTTCGAAATCTGTAAGTTTTCTTTCTATTGCTTTAAAACTTAATCCTTTAAGATAATCTATAACGTCTTCTGCCATTGATAAATCTTTTTTAGATACTTTTAATTTAGGTAATGCATTTTTAAATTTTAACTCCTTAGGCTCTAAAAAATGTGCATAGAGTAAATCACTATTTGCTCTTTTGCCCTCAAACTTTTTATCAAACCTAATAGAATCTTTACTTAAAAAGCCATTATTAAATCTATGTGCGGCACAACTTACTGCAATAACATCTTTAGTTTTAAACATATCTATTCTCCAGTAATTAAGTTATAAATCTCATTCCAATTTTTTACAATATTGGCATCACCTGTGTAATCCATATTATGCCCATGCTCAATAAGAATTCCATTAAGCCCAACATCTATTCCAGCATTAAGATTCTCTGGCTTATCTTCAATCCAATAATTACCAGGATATTTTGCACCGTACTCAACAAGTATCTCATCTTTATCAGCACCTGTGTCTAAACATACTACATCAATAAATGCATCGCCAAATAATTTATTAAGGTTTCTTTCTCTTAACTCTTTTGCATAAGGGTCTAAACTTAAACTAGTAATTGCTATAAACTTGTATTGATGTTGCTCATGTAACTTTTTAACAAAATACTGTGCATCTCTAAGTGGGGGTAGAAACCCTATTGCCGCACTTTCGTTAAACACCTTTACCATTTGTGAGCCTTGCTCTTTGCTTACTCCGTAACGATCACCGATGTTATACATGTACTGATAGCCTTCTACAGTATTATGTCCATGGTGTTCCATCCAGACTGAGAACCCTTCCTCCCAATCTAATACTACACCATCACAATCTGTCAGTATAATCTTATCTTTTCTCATATTCTTTACCTTGTTACCATACTATTATACTAGAAATCTAGTGTTTGTCAACCTTTTTTTGTTAAATAGTAGCATGAGAATTAGGACACATACTGTATTTCCAAACTATCTATTTGAACAGAATATTGCTATTCCTGACACGATGGTAGAATCCCTTAAAGAAGAAAGAAATCAAATGTACGATTCAGGTATAGCACAAGATACTAGTTATGGTTGGAGAACTAATAAAGAATATCCATTAACAGACGGGCACGGAAAACTATGTAAATTAATATCTCATCATTTTATAAATGACTGCCAAAAAGTTTTACCTACTACAGGAAATGAGATACAAGTATGTAATCCGTACATGTTAGGTATTAACCCAGGACATCAATACAATGTAAACATAGAACCAATGCGTTGGTATAATGCATTATTATTTTTACAGACTACAGATAAAGGGTCACATTTATACTTAAATAATTTTAGTGAAAAACTATATGCACAACAAAATACACAGGAATCTATGTTTGTTGTGAAGCCAAAAACCAATAAGGTTGTATTCTTCCCTAGTCATATCCCATGGGGACTTACTGCTAATGATAGCATGATAGAGAACCTCTTCCTTTGTCTTACGTTTAGAATTGGTGTACAAGCACCTAACCCAGCAAGACGAAATTAGATAAGAGGGCCGGAGCCCTCTTACATATTCCTTAAGGATAAAACGGATTGTCTGTTATATACAGTGGCAATTCGCTATCATTTCTCTTTTGTTTTTCAACGTGAGGGAATTGATATAGTGTTGCTACAATTTTTTTATTCTTAAGTTGTCTTTTGATAGCACGATTTAATTGTGCTCTTTCCTGATACTTAGTCATTTAACATCTCCTTTTAAAAAGATGCGTTCCTTCGGTATTATCACCTACTTCCGTCCTATTAAGGATGAACGAAGATGCGTTCCTTCGTCTAACGACTACTTCCGTTCACTGCTACATTTAGAGTGAATGAACGATGTAACTTGCGTTACATATATTATTTATACATTTTAGTCATAAAAAAGGGCCTTAAAAAGACCCTTTTAATTTGTTATTAACTAACTAGCAATTATGCCCAGTTGTAATGAACCGAAGCCACTGCCGCACCTGCTGAAGGAGCCACTGCGTTATCACTTGCATCAAAGAATGCTAACGTTACCGCCGCATTTTTTGTAAGTGCTATATCGCCATCTAGTTCAATAATGTAAGTTCCAACTGTTGTTGCATCAGCGTCTGCTTTTGCTACTACTGTTGATCCTGAACCTGCATTTTCTTTTACTGTAATATAATTAATGTTATTACCACTAAATGCTGTACTAACTTTAATTACAATTTTATCTGCATAATATGTTCTGCTTGATACGTTTGGCATTGTTCCTATTGCAACTGTAGTCGCGCCATTTCCAATAGCACTTCTAAGTAATAGTCCGTCACCACCGTTGTTAGCAACATAATCAACAACTGCCGCTGAAGTAGGAATACTAGTATCGTTATCGTTACTGCCTATTCCATCTGCTTCATCAACAAACTTAGTAATAGCAATGCTCTCACCTGAGTCTGTTAATGTACCAAAACTTACAACACCTGAAGCAGTAATGCCTGTTGCTGTAATTCCTGCTACTTCTATGTCCGCCGCTGTAAGAGATAAATCTCCAGCAGTTGAACCGTCTGCAGTTGTAGTTGCCGCCATAAACCTATCAGTTGATTGATCCCAACCAAAGAAGCCGTTGTTTCCGTCAGTTCCTCTTTCGTATATGTGACCAATGTCGTTAGGGTTAGCACCGGTTAATCCGGATTGTAAAACAACCAATGTATCTGTAATTGTTGTATTTGTTGAGTTTACACTAGTTTGTGTACCACTAACAGTTAAGTTACCACCAACAGTTACATCACCTGATGTATTAATACTTGTAACACCAGTTAAAGCACCACTATTTAAAGTAGCAGTACCATCTGTTACAGTTGTAGAAGTAACACTTGTTAAACCAGACAATGTTGCGTCTAAGTTTACAGTTAATGTATTACCTGAACCTACTGTAGTTACGTTAGTTCCACCTGCAATATCAAGTGTTTCACTATCTAAATCAATACTTAAAGCACCACCAGAGTCTCCCTGGAAGTCTAAGTCTTGAGCAGTTACTTGTGAATCAACATATGCTTTAACAGATTGTTGAGTTGGGATAAGTGTAGCACTATCTGATGCCATGTTATCTTCATCTACAAAACCTGTTGCAGTAATTGTACCGTCACTTAATGAACCATACTGTACTGTTCCTGAGAACGTACCGTTTGTTGCGCCTGTTAGAGCACCACTGCTTAAAGAAGCAGTTCCATCAGTTAAAGTAGTAGCACCAACACTTGTTAATCCGCTTACTGTATCTGCTAGTCCAACAGTAATAGTATTATTACTGACTGTTGTTGTAGTTTCGTTACTTGTACCTGCAATGTTAAGTGTATCAGTTCCTACTCTTACAGTATCATCTGAACCACTGTCAGCACCGATTACTAAGTCTGAACTAATAGCAACTGTACCGGCCGCTGTTAAACGTCCTTGTGCATCAACTGTAAAAGTTGGAATTGCTGTTGTACTACCATATGAACCTGCACTAACGGCAGTATCATCAAGGTTAACGGTTAAAGTATCAGTAGCCGAAGTTACTGTTGTTAAACCTGTTCCACCTGCTATGTCAACTGTGTCTCCACCGTTAACAACTTGTGAACCACTATCACCTGTTAATGTCCAAGATGTTGAAATAGCCGCTGTTGAAGCCGCTGTAATTCTACCTTGTGCATCTACAGTTAATACTGGAATTGCTGTTGTACTACCATATGAAGCGGCTGTTACTGCCGTATCATCTAGGCTTACTGTTAAAGTGTTTCCACTACCAACAGTACTTAAACCTGTACCACCTGCAATGTCTAAAGTTTCGCTGTCTAAATCTATGCTTAATGCACCACCTGAGTCGCCTTGGAAATCCAAGTCTTGTCCTGTTACTGCCGCATCAACGTATGCTTTAACTGATTGCTGTGTTGGTACCTTAGTTGCAGAGTCTGAAGCCATATTGTCTTCATCTACAAAAGTTACGCCTGAAATAGTACCATCACTAAATGATGTACCTTCTACTGCACCAAATTTAACAGCACCTGCACTACCAGTAATTACTGATGAGCTGTCTGTTGCATCTGGGATATATGTAAATACGCCTGTACCTTCGTCCATACCAAAGAAACCAGTTTTTGCTGATCCGTCGTTATGTAAGTAAGTAACACCTCTGTCTAAGTTATCGTTAGTATTTGAACCTACTTGGAATAGTGGGTCTGCTACTGTAACAACTGTAGAGTCTGTTGTTGTTTGCGTACCTGTAACTGTTAAGTTACCGTTAATTGTAACAGTAGCCGCTGTAATATCATCTGATAAGAAACTACCAGTAACACTTAGGTTATTACCTATTGTTACGTCGTTAGGTAAACCTAAAGTTACTTTAACGTCTGTTCCGTCTTTAGTAACTGCTGTTTCTATTTCATTTGCTGTACCCAAGAACTGTAAATCATCTGCTGATAAATCTACGTTTTGTGTTCCTGAATCACCGTCTACTGTTAATGAAGTAACAATACTTGCTGTAGTTACTGCTGTAACTAAACCTTTAGCATTAACTGTAACAACTGGAATTGCACTTGTACTACCAAATGATCCTACGTTACTGTTTACTGTTGCTAAAGTTGCCGCACCTGAAACATTTTCTGAACCATCAAAATCTCCTGATGTCCATGTAATGTCGCCAGTTGCACTAATTGTTCTTGCGTTTTCAAGTATAGTGGCATCTGCCGCTGTACCTGTTAAGTCACCAGTGAAACCACCGGTTGCTTGAATTGTTGTTCCTACTATAGTACTTGCACTATTGGCTCCAATTGCTGTCCCATCAATGGCGCCGCCATCAATGTTTATGCTGTTAGAGGCCTGTAATGCAATATTACCTAATCCCAAGTTTGTTCTAGCATCTGCGGCATTCGTTGCACCTGAACCACCATTTGCTACTGGTAATGCACCAGTTACATCTGCGGTTAAGTCAATTGAGCCAGCGGACATAGTGCCACTTGAAACTTTAATAATACCTGAACTACTAGAAAAATCTTGTCCAGTACCACCGTATTGCGATCCGATTACTGTTGCCGTCCAAGCACCTGCTGTAACACTACCAAGACGTAAGTCTTCTAATGTTGAGCCATTGCTTTGGGTAAGGTCAAATCTATTATTGCTGGAATCGTATTTTAAACGTCCACCAGATTTTCCCATTTGGACATCAGCCGCTATACCTTTGATACCAAAGTTTTTAATATCAGCCATTTGTATCTCCTAATACTTGTGTTCTAATTCGTTATCGATAACGTACTGCTTTCGCCGAACGTTACAAGTATTTATCTTATTTTGATATTTAGGGAGGGTTAGTCTTAGATGTAAGTTAGTTTAACTGTGACGTTTCCTGCACTGGCATTGTAGTGATTACATCTTGCTTTTAACAACTGATCTTGTGTCTCAGTTGCTGGATATACCACTTCAGGATTGCATATAAAGGTATCGCCTACCGGTGCTGTTAAGTCATTACTAGGGGAGTCACAATAGATATCTGGGTCTGCTACTGTACCTATTTCTATATTTGGTTCACCACCACTGTGTCCAGTAAAGGTAGCATTAACTTCTACTGATACACTTTGTATTTTTCTACCTGGTGAGATGTTACCTAAGTTTTGAGTAGTGCTAGTACCGAAGCCGCCAACTGGCATAGTGAATGTTGTAACCAATGTCTTAGCATCTACAGTAGCACTATCCTGATTACTAACTTCTACCCAGGCACTACCAGTATAAAGATAAAGTCCCCATTCACCGTCACCTTTGTTAGTAACGTATGCTTGGTCACCTGCTTGTGAACTTAAGGCGTCTCTGGCTGTAATAGTTGCTACTAGAGTTGTACCACCTGTTCTAATACCTTGTTCAATGTTCATTGCTAGTGGATACATGCCTGTATGTCCACTTGCTATACCTGTTCCTACTCTAAAGTTTTCTGTTGCCTCATATATGTCTATTGGGCCACCATCAGATCTGGTAAGTTGCAATTTATTTGTACCAGGACTTGCATTAGTTAAAGGGTACCCTGTTAAACTACCGCCGCCTGCAAATGGATTACCATTAGAATCAGAAGTACCATTAGCAAATGTAATAGCATTTCCATTTTCTTCTGTAAGTGTTAAAACTGTTGCTGTTGCTGTAGCAGTTAAATTAGGAATATTTGCCGCAGTAATGTCAGTTGCCATATCCTCAGGTGTTGATACACCTGCATACTGTGAACCATTTGTAGTAAATGAAACTGTGGTGTTACCACTTCCTGAATCTATAGCAACACTAAATGGCGTATAACCACCTACTAGTCCATATATAGCCGTACTTGCATCACTGTTAATTGCATTTGGTGTAGGTATAGAAGCCGCTGTTACAGATGTATTTGCAACTGAATTAATATTTCCTACTGCTGTTGCTAGGGTAACATTACTACCTCCACCGTTAAATGTAACAGTTTTAGTGTTTAGTGATATGCTGTGCCCGTCTGGAATTTCTGGATCGTTGACTGTTCCTTTTAAAACTGTAGGTATAGAATCTTGTACTTTAAGGAAAGCAATTTTACCTGTATCACTAGTTGTGAATTCTCCAGTGGAACTAACATATATGTAGTCTCCCTGGCTACCAGGAATACTTGGTTCGAAATCGATTATATCATTATTAGGTAAGAACATAAACTGATTGGGTCCTGGGCCTGCTTCTGTTACAACACCTATCATTTTTGCCATTGTCTCTGTATTTGCTTTTGAAAAGCCGGAACCACTAACAGCAACAATATCTCCCTTTGCTAATCCATGAGCTGTTTGTTCTAATACATAATTAGTTTGAGGATTCAAGTATTCAAATCTACTTGCTACTGTAGGATAGAAAGATGATGCTACCGTTCCTGGTAGCGGATCTAACATTGGTATTCCTTTTTCGTTTAAACAGAATACAACACCGGAGCCACTTGCTGGAGCACCATTACCATTACTTGCTCTGAATGTATTATAACGTAATACATCCTCTACAATACATGTAACTGAAGTTGTAGTTTTAGAAGTAACAGAAATTACTTTCCAACAATCTCCTGACGACGCTTGTCCTAACCAGTCCCCTACAACAACGTCTAGACCATTATATTTAAAGTCGTCTCTTGTAAGGTGGGAACCGTGTAATTGTTCAGTAACCGTAAATGTTACTGTCCATTGATAATATTTTTTTGTGCCTACTCCGGAGTACCATAAGTCGCCGGAACCATTAGCATGATCCCAATATGCGTATCCACTTACAGATGATATGCTAGTTGCTAGGACCTTATTAGGAACGTTCAACTGTATCTGTGTGGATTTATAGTTACTTAATGCCATAACTTAATCCTTAATCGTACACTACAAATTCTACCCAAGCATGTGTACCTTGGCCAAATGTTCTACTTGCACCTGTTTCTGCTTCACGCAATCTTAAGTCTAATGCAATAGTAGATGAACCATTGAATAAAGTAGGTGAGCCGCTTGAACCGCCGCCTGCTAACTCTCTTGTAGACATTGTTGTTTCTAACGGTACTGCTAGGTACTTATTATTAGTATAGTCGTAACCATAAATCATTATACTTGCTGGGGGATAAGTTATAGAACTATCAAAAGTTATAGTAACAATATCACTACTAATTGTTGCACTATTAATTAAAGTGGTTAAATCTGATGTGGAATCTAAACTACCAGTACTATCATAATTTAATTTGAATCTTTGTACTGTGGCTCCGCCACCGCCTCCGCCGCCGGAGTTTAAGTCTGCCGCTGGTGCCCACGCACTACCATTCCATTTGAGGACTTGGCCACTGCTTGGACTTGATGCTGAAACGTCTGTTAAGCCATCTAATGTTGTGGCTCCACCGCCTCCACCTGCTAACAATGTTGTTAAGTCAACATTACCTGATTGTCCTGTTAAACTAATTACATTGCCACTTAATGTTAAATCTTGTGCATCTGTATCTGTTTTACTGTATGGTGCCAACATAGTAGTTAAATCTACTGTGTCGTTGTTACCACTGATAGTAATTACATTACCACTTACACTTAATGTTTGATCTACGGCTCCATCGGCTCCTGCAGGTCCGGTTGCACCTGTTGGTCCTGTTGCACCGGTATCACCTGTATCACCTTTATCACCTTGAGCACCCTGTGGTCCTGTTGCGCCAGTTGGGCCTGCTACAGTACTGTTTGCACCTGCGGGTCCTGTTGGTCCTGTAGGTCCTGTATCACCAGTGTCACCTTTTGGACCTGCTACTGTACTATCTGCACCTGTGGCACCAGTTGGGCCTTGAGGGCCTCTAATATTACCCAAGTTTTGTGTTGATGTATTACTATAAGATAGTATCAGGTTGTCGCCGCTGAGTGTTGCTGTTGTTACACCGTTACCGGCGGCACCTGTACTACCTGTTGGTCCCTGAGGACCTGTTGCACCTACCCCTGATAGATCTATTGTAGTTCCATCGTATGTTAGGTCGCTCCCTGAAATTGTTATTGTTGGTCTTGTTTGTAGATCACTATATGTACCAGTAAATGCTACTGTACTTAATTCTGTATTACTATTTGCTAATGCATTTGCTACTTCGCCTAAACTATCTAAGTTTACATTGGCTCCGCCTATTAATGTGTTAATCTCTGCATCAACGTATGCTTTCATTTCTGCATTTGCTGTAGAACTATCTGCACTTCTTTGATATACACTTAATGCTGTTGCTAAGTCTACAGTATCTGAACTACCGCTAATTGTTATAACATTACCTGATATGCTTAATGTTTGCTCTAATGCTGATAAGTCAACACTATTACCACCGCCAACTGAAAGTGTTGTTGTACCTGCATTCCAAGTTAATGTTTGTGCATCTGTATTAATTGCACCTAGTATACTTGTTAAATCAACATTACCTGATTGTCCAGTTAGGCTTATTACATTTCCGCTAAGTGTTAAGTCTTGTGCATCAGTATCTGTTTTACTATACGGTGCTAACATTGTTGTTAGGTCTACTGTATCATCACTACCACTGATAGTAATTACATTACCACTTATACTTAGAGTTTGGTCTGCGGCTCCACCGCTACCACTTGCATCTGCCGGTGTAAATGTAAATACGCCTGCATTATCATATGTTAAACTACCGTTACCACTTGGTGTTGCTGTTGTTACACTAAAGTCTGTTAGTCCAACATTACTACCGCCACCGCCTGATCCAGTTTGATCATTTGCTTCAAACTTACTTGTTGAACTATTCCAAACTAAAACT
>Ga0098055_1000604_pt1 | contig 20892 bp, 28 predicted proteins | sample 17_taG_FD_75107 | JGI IMG/M metagenome (GOLD analysis project Ga0098055, IMG submission 75107) | Marine viral communities from the Subarctic Pacific Ocean - 17_ETSP_OMZ_AT15314 metaG | ecosystem: Environmental > Aquatic > Marine > Oceanic | place: Pacific Ocean | collected 2015-01-18 | reverse complement strand
TGTTCTGGCCTCGGTATTGTATCATCTGAGCTACGGATTGGTTTGCTGAAATCCACGCATCAAACGGGCCTATGCCGCCTATCTGCATAACTTTAGCTCTGTTACTTTCAGGCATATGCAGGTCATAGGTACTTTGTCCAGAGTCCCCCTGCAACGCACTTTCTTTTATTGCTTGTTTTGAGCCTAACTGTAACTCCCCAGTACTTGATTTTAGATACCCACTGGTTATAAAGTAGTCTGCATTAATGTTTAACGCTATTGAGTGGCCAGTATCAAAACTATCATCAGTGTAATCAGTAAAAGGGTCAACTGCCCCGCTACCGTCAGCTACGGTAAATACTAAAGAGCCTTTGTGCTCACCATCATCTGATTTATTACTTCTGTTAACATAAAATGACCCGTAAGATACTTTTCTATCGTCTTCGTTTAACCCAGTAAAAACAAATGCACCACCACGAGTTGTCGCGTCAGTTGAGTTAGCGAACAACTCAACAATAGGGCCGTGTTTATAGGCACTAATAGCTGAAGAGGTAAACTGCGAGTATTGATTATTGGCAGTAAACGCGCCAGTAGCAGTAACGCCATCAGGGTCCAGTGTAAGTAGGGTGTTAAATGTACCAGCTTGCGTAACACCAAAGGATAGCTCACCGTCTTCGGTGCCGTCAGTAACATCTAAAATTTTGTTTGAGATACCCGCCGTACTGGTTTTTTGGGCTGCATCATTGTTAGCGTAGAACTCTATTCGGCCTGCGTGGTCGTTATCGGCAGGACTAGATGAGTTTCTATAGAACGTTAAACGAGGATCAGAATTAGTATTACTGGGGTTAGTGTCTACAAGCTCTAAGTTATCAATGTTATTAAAGTTGTTTATTGTAAGGCCGCCATTAATGACGTTGTTGGGGGCGTACGTAGAGGAACTACCTATAGTAAAGTAACCAGCCGTTAGACTACTACTACCTATGTTTATGGTGCCGAAGTTAGAGGTTATTGACCCGCCATCTAGTGCGCCTACAGACGTAATGTTAGTCTGGGCGGCTGTTTGTAGTGTGCCTGTTAACGTAGTAGCAGTAACCCCACCTGTAACAGTGAGGTCACCATTGATAGTAGTGTCGCCTAGGTCTTGGCGCAGGTGTTCGTCTAACTGGTTAAAGTACAAGCGTAGGACACTAAACGTCCGTTGGAATAGACTTTGGTTGTATTGTGTCGGCGGTATCGGCAGTGCAGGAGCTTTAAACTTGACGTTGTTAGCCATTATCGTCTCCCGTCTGGGCGCATATCAATACGGGGATACCCGAGCTGCCACTTAACTCCTAAGTCCGTAGACTCAACTTTTAACGACATTTGTCGGCCACGCAAGCGCGTGTTTATGTGTGTGGTGTAAGGTTCTACAGTGATTGTAGTCCCCCGCACTATTGTGCCTGTGTTACTACCACCTTCTGACGTTGGAGTGTTGTACCCAGAACCTGAGCTGTCTAACGGGTTTAACGTCATATCTACGCTAGGAGAGCCTTGTGTAGACCCTTGGAACGTAATATCCGGCAACATACGCCATACAAACGCGAATTGGTGCCCATCTTGCAAATCAAACTCAGAAGACGTAATAGAAGCAGATATAGGTAAAGTAGTGGTTGTTTCGTTATCATCTACCCCTGCTTCATGGTTTACAAGGTTTTTAGTGTACGTAGCGGCTAATGGAAAGCTACGAATGCCTGAATTTTCCCACGCAGTACGCGCCATAGTGCCGTGGTACCATAAGTTTTCTAAGTAGTTGTACACCACGTATAGGTCATTGGTTGTAGACTCTCGGCTAGGGTAAAACCACCATACCTCGTTAAACTCTTCGTTAGTGCCAGAAACTACTTGTTGTGATTGGCTATTCTCAAAGTTCTCGAATACGTGCCTATGTAGAGTAGATGGTAACGGCTTTACATTACCGTCATAGCTATAAAACTTGTCCTTACCCATCCAGAATGCCATACCATTAGCGTATGCAACGGCGGTTGGACTGGCTATAGACACGTTTTCACCTACTAGCTGTGCGCCCCAACCTTCTAAACCTAGTAGTTGTAGTGCGTACAACGCTGCATCTGTCCAGATAAGTATCTCTTGGCGAGCTTGCACGCCCGTTATAATCTCACCACCCCTAGATAAGCGTAAGCTACCAGCCACATTTGTGGTAGTAGGTATCCAATCAGTCGCGTCTTCTTGGTCAGACCATCGAACTAACAGAGGATCAATAACGTATGTGTCATCTAAGTACGCGGTTGTACCTAAACAAAACACAAACCGGCTAATATCTGATACCAGTACCCTGTTAGCTTTGGTCGGCACATCATACTTAAAAGTAAGAGGAGCATCATCGGACACGTTTACAGCCGTATCAAGCACGAGATTTTGTTGGTCGGTCACAGTAACTACACGAACAACGCCTGCGGCTCCTGTACCCCCCACAATCATACCGACACGTACCGTGCCCACGTTATCATTTATTACTAAAGCTGTGGTAGAGCCACCGCTATCGTTATGTTTATTGGCGGTTACTGCATCTTTATCGTCTAGCGGTACAGCTAAAGTAGTTAACGCATTGCTACCTTTCCAGTAGTACAACGGCCCGCTTCTATAATTAAGGATAAGGTCTTCGCCAAAGTTAGCTTGGCTCCACAAACGTATGTTAGATTCGGTAGTCAGCCCAGTGCTCCAAACCCCACCACCATAGTATCCCGCGCCCCAACCTTGAGTTGGAGTCTGTACTTCATCACCTGAGTTTATTTTGTACGTAGCTGTAATAGCGTTTCCGCCCGCAGGGAAGGCTGCTGGACTACCTCCCGAGGCGCTAGCTATAGTTATGGTGTAGGAATCAGCGAACGTAAACGACAGCGCAACGTCTTCATCTAAGGATTTAGCTGCACTTAGCTTTATTTTGTTCTGGTCTAAATCGCCGGTAGTAACATCTAAGACGTATACCCCCGTACCTACTCCAGTACCCGTCACTGTCATACCAATAGCGATAGTGCCAGTATTGCCGTCTAGGGTGACTTCCTGACTGCCCGAAGTGGTTGCTGCGACATTTGCGGTAGCTTGTTCTGACAAGTTGTGGGATATTTGGAATTCGTTGCTTAGTAGAGCAGTAGTCACCCCGTTCGTCGTCTCTGCCGTACCCGCAAACGTCACGAAGTCCCCATTGCCGTATCCGCCAGTAGTGTCTATTACGCGCACAGTAGTAGAACTTGCAGTGGTGACAATGGGGTCATCAGCTAAAGTAGCCGTAGCTTTGCGGAGTGGGGTTATGTCATTGTACTCACCACCAGACTCTATATAGAACTTAGTGTTTGTACCTACACCTACGTATAGCTTACTAGCTAGAGTACGCCAGCTATGGATAGAGCGAGATATACCGTTAAACACGTTGTTAGATAGGCGCACCCACCCACCAATCTTTTCCGGCAAGCCTTTACGGAACCGTACTTTATCGGAGTCGTGCCAGCCACCTTCAGTGCTGTAACGTGTACCTTCTTTGTTTACGCCGGGCTTTAGCTCTACCTTACTTAATGGCATTGTTACCTCTAGTACACCCACAACACAGGCGTTGTGCTTCTAATATCGACATGTACAAACGTCTTAGCTACGCCAATACCACCAAAACCAAGTTGATGCGCTTTCTCCACAATTTTAAATCGTTGTGCGCCACCGGCAACCTTTATATCAGCAGCTATACCTTGACTATGAGTCCCCGGAGCAGCTTTTCTAGCTTCGATAGAATGTGTAGGGCTTCTGTACCCAGAAGTAATTGTGAACGCAAATCCACACGCCTCACGTAACTTATCCAATGCGTGGATAAACTCTTCCTGCATGTCGTTCTCGCCAGTCTCTTGGCAATCAAATTCTTCCAGTTTAAAGTATTTAAAATCAGTCATCTGTTTTGTGGCTCGCACCAAAGTAAAAAGAAGTAATGGCGGATACTACACCGCCCATATAACCTAAGACTAATGACACTATAGTGTCACTGTTAGCATCAGGTGGCTGGATAGTAACAAGGAAAATGTACCCAACAAAACCCATAAGAGACACAAGCGCAACGACTCGCGGCGTCCAATCTCCTTTGTGTACCTGTCTCGCATCTTTGACATCTTGAGCCTCCAAAGCAAATATATCGACTTCCAACTCTGCTAACTTCTTCTCGAAGTCTAGCTCGGCCTTCTTAATCTCAACAAGCTGCTCAGGTGTGGCAGATTGCATCGCTGTCTCAATAGACTTAGGGTCTGACTTACAGCCTAGAACTGCTGATATAGCCTGCGCCGCAGTACCACCTAATGGCCCAGCTAGTGCTGTACCTAGGGTAGGGGCGACTGCCCCAATTAAGCCTTTTATAGCGCCAAAATTCATAATCTACCCCAGTGGGTTACTGTTGTTTTTTAGTGTGTTTAGTCTCGAACCAAGGCGCGTAATTTGCCCTTCAAGCCTTTCAATCGTGCTTTGCAAAGATGATATTCGGCTTTGATTAACGCTAACGCCGCTTTGTATTTCGCTTGTATCTTGGTTTTGAAGCCCACTAATAGTGCCTTCAAGTCGTTCAATAGTTTGGTTAGCATTTTTAATTTGTCCCTCTAAGGTTGCTATAGTTGCTGAAATACGCCCAACATCGCTGTTAGACTGTGTAACTTCTAAAGTGGTCAACCTACGTTCCATAACGCGGATTTCCTCAACATTATACAGTTCTGCCATAGAACCTTCTAGTTGAGCCACCTTCTCTTCCATTGTAGCAAAAGTCATAGCTACACCACCTAAAGCGCCTGCTATACCTATCCACGTGCTTATCTGTTCTGCGTTCATTATGGATTCATCTCGTTGTTGTGGTCAGGAAAGTAACCCTGCTCTATGTTTAGATTATCTGTCCAAAATTCATTCTCTACGCCTACGGTTATACCATTCCAAGCTAGGTTGAGTTGGTTTACGTATAGGTCGTCAATACTTACCGTAGCATTATCATAAAATGCCTGAACAGTACCGGATGCCTGTGTGCTAAACGTAGTCGCTTCAATTATCGCACCTTCGTACTGTTCAAGCATATTCTTCGTTCGTGATGCTACTACCATACCTTCTATGCTTGCAGCGTAGGTATCTCGCGTTTCTTGCTTGATTTCGCGTAGGTCGTTATCAGTAGCGTACTTCTCCATTCCGATCTTGGTTGACTCATCGGCAACTTCAATCTCTGCTGCAATAGCGGTAACAGCGGCCATCTCTTGCGCTTCGTCTATCATCGTGTTTTTCTGGTGGTCAAACTCTACCTGCTGTTCAAGTATTTGGTCTTGTATCAGCAAACCAGTGAGGTGCTCTTGAGTGGATTCGGCAAGGGCAGTAGCATAGGCAGCATTGAATGCGTCCAGTTGACCCTGTGTGACGTGGTACTCGTGCCCAGTATTAGGGTCAACAATAGTAGTGTTACCACTAACCATGTTAGCGGCCATTTGCGAAATAAAATTGTTTGCCTCCGGCCCTATAAGGCTATCTATGACGGCTGTATGGTTTTGGAGGTCTGTTTGGCTTCTCGCGGTAGATGATAGGCTTATTAGGAACCCTATCAGGACGATTTTTATAGAATGTGTACGCATCATCACCAATTAATCCTTGGTTAGCGGGACATGGCGTCCCTGATTCAAATAAAGCCCACCATACACGATGATCTTGGCACATAACCGATACGGCTGCAACCTTCAATCCAAGCGCCTGTAGCTGCTTAGACAGCTTTAAACGCTCACAATTCTCGTCTTTTATTGGGCTACCAATAGCTAAACCAAACACCTGTGTTTGTACACCGGCACTGCCAGTAAAGGTACACACGTCTTGGTTGTAGCTTGGGCCACTCGGGGCAACAGCGGTATTGACCGGCGTACCCTCTTGAGTGACTGTTGTCGTTGTTCGATTGTCTATTGTTTCAGCAGATTGCTGGTTATTAGAACCGAAGTCCCCAACAGTAGCGTCTTGAGCTTCTTGGGCGCTAGACGAGCTTGCTAATAATAGCAATACCGCCACTGATAATAAGCGCATACAGCCCCCAGATAATGTTTTCTAAACGTACAAACTTCTTAGTCCCAGAAGTAAGTTCTTCCTTGATGTGCGCGTATTTTAAATTACACTCTGCTTCGTGCTTTTCAATACCTGCTACCGCTTTCGCCAGCATTTCCTTCTGCGTTGTCATTACTACCTCTACAATATGTTTAAAGTTATGATAATACCGTCATGCCCTTCGTTAGGAAGGCCCACTTCGGCGTTAAATAAATCTTCTCTGCCAAAACTCGCAAGTAAGAAATCATACATTGGAGTGTTTGTTTTTACATGCCCTTTTATGGCTGTAATGTCTAAGTCCCGTAATACCTTACAAAAGGAATCACCAGACAGTATAAATGCTTTGTTGTCACCTACTATCACGTTTGTGCAGTGGTACGCTTGGTTCTTTATTCTACCAGTTGTATAGCCCACAACTTCGCCGTCTTTAGTTATCTCTGCGGTAAGTTTGCCGTCTATTGCATGAGTAAATGCGCTCTTCGTAATTGCAAAGTCTTGGCCGGTATTAGTATCTATAGTGTCTTTGTTTTCGGCGTATAGCTGCTCTAACTTCACTAGGTCAACTGTATTAACTATTGTCGTGCTAAACATTGAACGTTACCACTACAGGGAAGTCTTCTGTTGTACCAAATATATCGCCTTGCCCGTTACCCGCCCACGATGCGTAGTTAACTCCGCCCTCCGTTACCTTATAGAAGTTAAGCGCACTCATAGTAGCTGTACCTAAAATTGTTGCCACAGACGTAATTGACGTGGCTGATAGGTTTTCGTCTGGGTCGGCCACGGCGAATACGAATTCGCTTGTATGGTTCTGTGTGCTGAGGCGGTGTACAGTGTAGTTAACACCGCTCACTGTAACGTGGTTGGGGGATAATGAGCCAATTTGAGGGGTACTTTCATCAGAGGGCACGGCGAACGGTAGTGCTACAAACCCATGGTATAAAAGACCCTTTGAGTTAGTAACACCCACGGTCATGGTGGAGACATTAGCCCCACCCCCTGCGCCACCCACCATCATTATAGCGCCAGAAGACATTAACTAACGCCTCCACCAAAGATGACGTATAAATTAGCTGCTACACATACGATCTCGGCTACGCCACCCTGCACAATGGTTCTATCAGTGCTCGTGCTACCCGGAGTGTAAGCTGAACCTGAACACAGGGCTATAACATCGTCAGTACCGCCGGATTCGATAGTAATATCAGCCGTTGCATTAGCGTTAACAATAACCCAAGTAGAGCCAACAGGGATGGCCGCTGTAGCTGCGTCAGGTAGGGTGTACGTAGTGTCTCCACTAGCTGTAGATATAATTCTTTGTCCAACAAGTGCTGTCATTGCTGTGGCGTCTTTGTCGGAGGTTGGGCTAAGTACAGTAGCCGTAGGTGAGCCTGTAATCCCACCAGTAGCAGTTGTAGCACCTGTAACAGCTAACGTGCCCGCTATGGCTGTGTCGCCATCTGAACCAGCTACGGTAAACTTGTTTGTATTTACTGCTACATTTCCAGTAACACCTAATGTACTAGCCATAGTCACTGCGCCAGTAACCTCTAATGTACCGCCCATTGTGGCGTTACTAGTAATGTTGTTTATTCCGTCTATTACATCAGTGCCGTTGCAATGTAGGATAGATGTTTTGCCTGCTGGTATCGCTACGCCCGTCAGCCCACCCACCTTTACGGTTACAATTTGGTTAGAGTTGTTAAATACGACAAACACTTTACTTTTATCCGGGACATTAAGCGTGCCTGCGCCAGTAAGAGCTGAACCGCCTGTGCCAGTATCTAGCTGTAGTATCGCTGCTCGCGCATCCGTTAAAGCACCATTACTCAGCGATAAAGTAGCGAGGTTACTAGACCATGTGTTAATTACTGACCGTCCAGCAATGGCTTGTTCTAATAAATCGGTAAGCGATGAGTTTATAGTGGTACCCCAAGTACCCGCACCTTCGCCCGCTGCCGGTTTTACAAGCCCTAAACTATCTGTGTACGTAGCCATTATTCAATCCTAATTATTGCTGTAGTCGCGCTCGCGGCAGGGAAAGTAACCGCAAACGTGCTGTTAGATGATGTTTTGTCTGAGCCGAAGTTTAACACAGCTACAGCTATACCGCCGTCCACGTATAGTAACGCCCCGTTTGCAGTTATAGAGGAGCTAGTCCACTCTACGTCTGTTAGGTCTACGTAAGCTGTGGTGCCACTTGAAGTGGGGGTACCTTTAGTTACTACCTTACCTGTAGCATCGTACCCTGTGCCCGAGGCTTCGCCTGTAGCGGTATACGCTGTCGTGTCAGCACCTAAATCAGCGTCGCTAGTATATAAAGCTAGCTTTAAAGTAACTGAATCAAAGTCTAAGTCACCTTTAAGAAGGGCTAACTTAGCTGATGTGGTCATTATTTGTGTAATAGCCATTACCCTACTAACCCTCTTGCCCTATAGTGGTCAGTATACTGACTGTTGTCATTCTTTTCTTTGTACATCTGTAGCGACATTGCGTACATCTGCTGGTAGTTAGCTTGTATGTCTTGCTCGGCCTTCATAAACCTAGCCGCCTCTACTAACGACGCGTTTAATAGTAGCGAGGGCACATTCTCACTAAGCCACGTAGTACCGCTAGTAGCACCCGCTGTAAGAGAGGTTGGGTAGGCTGCGTAGATGTGCACAACTGTGTATGCTTGGTCAGGTATGGGGCCAAACTGTAGTGTGTCTGCCTTTTGCTGTCCGTAGTATTGGGGCGTAGATGTAGCATTACTAGGGTAAGCCTCACGTAGAAAATTAGCGTCTTTTGCTATTAGGTATGACTCTACTCCGTCAGCCGCCCTTACCGCGATATTGATAGTGCGTAAATAGTCAGAGGGCATGGCTAACGTACTCACACCGATGGATAAAGTATATGAATCGTCTAACTTACGGAGTGCTGGCACCTCTATAGCAGTAAGTATTGCCTCTTCTGCCTGTGTAATGAACAGGTCTAACTGCGCGTTTGTAAACGTGTTCTCAGTAATATCAGCGATGTTATCCCTCACCTGCTGTAATGTCATACTCATGTTGTCACCGTTACTGTGCCTATCTTGGCATTACCTACCAATGGGTTGGGTATGTCTATGTTGTTACCCCCACCTACAGGTCTAAAGCCGTACTGTGTAACTCTACTTGCAGCCGTGGCGTTGTCTGGGCGTGGGTTACGTATCGCCTGTGGGTCATTTACTATAACCTCACCTAGCTTGTTCTGTGGGTGATCCGGCTCCCAACAAGAGGGGCATACCATTAAATGTGTGTTCTTACTCTTAATGACAAGAGCTTTTAGCTTTTTAAGCCTGTACTGAAACCCGCAACGGTCGCATATAGCGATAGCTTTCTTTGCGGAAGCAAATTTGTTTCCCATAAGCTAGCACCTGTAGTTACTAGGTACGAACCTAGCGGCTGTTTTTTCACGGTCTTCTTCCGAAGCTAACCTAAATTGATCTTCGTATTCTTGTTTTAACATCTGTACGCGAGGCATAAGCTCAGGCACTTTCATAGCTATATAGTACGCCAGTCCTGCTACCGCGCACGGGAGGAACCTGAATGGCATATCTGCTGTCTCTACCCCATTACCCGCGTCTTGTATACGGCGCATACGGTAGTAATATATTTGATAAGTACTGCTTTTGTCCGGCACTGGCCATACGGTCAAGAGCTGTACGTTCGCTCCTATAGTGGTAGCAGCAGGTGTAGCACCGTCAGTGTGGTCGCCGCTTTGGTACGTGCCCGCCTGCCCTAGTCTATGGACTAATGCTTGTAGTGGCCTGCCCGTAGATAGTTTGTTGGGTATAGCTGCGTACGTGGGTAAGCTAATTCTGTTTAACGACAGGTCAGATTGCGACGACGTGTTACCTGCGTCTGTACGTATGTTCATCTCACATACGTCTATAGTATCAGCGGGTAAGGAATACGTAGAAATGTCTTTTGTAAGGTCAATATAACCTTCATCTATCGTCCACAAGTTAATCCCACGATTAGCCCACTCAATGGTAAGCATGTTCATGGAACGTCTAGCCGTACGTAGGTCGTAACCCGTGCGCATCTCGCGCCCAGCGCGTTCCCACGCCTCTTCCGCTATTTCTGTAAACTGCGGATTAAATGCTGTAGTGCCTGAAGTAGCCATAGATTACCTTAACAACCACACCCACAAGTGTGCCGTTTCCTTCGAGCCAAACCCCCACTGCGTAGCTTTACAGTAGCGGGCTTAGTATTCTTAACAACAGTCTTGCCCTTAGAGCCTTCACGCTTCTTTTTCTTGGCGGTAGCGGCTTTCTCGCCTTTACTTAACGAGTTAGCTTTGCTGCGTGGCAAGCAACGGTCTGGGTTCTTCTTGTCTTTTGATGTGCCACACTTACCTTTGACTTTACCATCAGTGCCAATACGAACCCAGTCTTGATCAACCCATTTCTTCAGATCACCCATTATTTCTTCTTACCTTTAGAGCCTTTAGCGTAGTTAGGGTCTTTACAGTATTTAGAAGCTGCCATGTTAGCGTATGCACTAGGGTAAGTATCGAAGGTACGTTTCGCCCACGACTTACCCTTAGAACATATTTTACCGCCTGACTTATAATAGCGACGCATGGTTAGCGCATCTTACACTTACGTACGCCCTGTTTAGCAATGCCCGCACCGCGAACCTTACCACCAGACTTGTAGGCTTTCTTAGCCATACCGCCACCCATCATTTTCTTCTTCTTCTTGACCTTGCCGCCTTCTTTCATAGCGGGTGCGCCAGCAGGCATCTTAGGCGCAGGTGCGCCACCGCCAGCCATGGCCTTCTTCTTCATCATTTCTTCCATCATTTTCTTTTTCTTCTGCTCTTCCGTCATAGGCATAGCAGGAGCACCGCCGCCCATAGGAGCAGCACCGCCAGCAGGCGCAGCCATTCCGCCAGCCATGTACTTCTTAGTCTTCATCTTCTTACCTGATTTTTTCGCTTCTTTCTTAGCGTCCGCTTTACCTTTTTCGGTATAAGGGAATTTCTTATCATTTACTTCTGGCATGTTAATCTCCTAACATTTCCAACGTTTGCGAGCTTGGCGAAGCCTTGAATTAGGGTCTTTAGCCGCCTTCGGAAACTGTTTCATTTGTCCAGCAGAACGTGCGCAATACGACTTACGTCGTGCGGCACGCTTACCAGTTGGTTTGTCTTCAGTTACTGCTGTTTTTAACTTGCTTCCGGGGTTATCCCGACGATACTTAGCTACACCTTTGGCGGTCATACCAGCACCAGATTTAGTAGGGCGTTTCTGCCCGCCGCCTATAGTGTGGCCCTTCATAGAGCCTTTGACCTTACCGCCTTTCTTGTAGTAGTTACGCATTAAAATATCTTCCGCATCACTAAGGTAACGACATAGCCTTCCCCACTATCAAAACTGTTAGTAGTTATTGCAATGTCCCCTGTTGGGGTGCCACTACCTGCTTCTGTGCCTGCGTCTACCGTGATGTTGTCTTTAGTAAGACCGCCCCATTCAGAGCCGTAATCTATATTATACATGCCCGGCCCGCTGGAAGTGGCTGAACCGCCAACACACATAATAAAAGGGTAAAGGTTGGTAGAATCCCAACCAACTTTCATTCTCCCTGACGGCATATTAGTAATGACTATCTTCTCCACGGCAACGCCAGTCATGGCTTTACCACCAGAACTGTTATACGCGGAGTCACTAATATCAACCATTACTGCTTCGTCTTCCTCAGTGCCGTCGCTAAACATAACACGTTGGATAACTAGCTTACGGTCAGTATTGGCTAGTATCTGAGTCGTTATTGAATTAGCCATGATCTATACTCCCGAGTTATTAAGCTAGATTGTTGTTCTGGATGTATTTGACCGTTACATAGCCACGTCCAGTGGTACCGCTAGCAGATTTTAGGAAGATAGTAACGTCAGAAGTGCCTACGTCTGCCCAAGCATCTGCGTCAGTAATTGTTGCTGTAGACGCCTGCTTAATAACATTAGCCGCAGAACCCTGTGCTAACGCAGTGAATAACTCAGTGGCTGTAGCAGATGTACCACCAGATAACATTACTGCGGTAGGAGCAACAGTTACATATAAAGTTATTTCAGTAATTTGGCTGCCAGCGGGGATAATAATACCCGTGCTATCGCCAGAAGCGCTTTGTGTCCACGCGGCGGTTTGAGCCATCTCTACGAAACCTACGTTTGCAGAGCTGCCTTCACGAACTGTACCGGCCTTAACTGGCCCGCTAAAAGTTGTAGTACCCATGAGAATCTCCTGTCGGGGTAAGTGTCTACCTGCGGTATTGCGGGTAGTCAGGGATTAGAATCTTTAATGTATACCAAAAAGAAAGGGAGCGCAAGGCTCCCTCTCAATCTTACTCTGTTTGGTCGATTAAGAACCGCAGCCAAAGATGGCTAATGGGTCAGAAACACCAAAAGAGTAACGTTCACGAGCTTTATAACGACTGTTACCAGTGTCAAAATCAGCGTCCATAGAGGTAGCCATTTTTGAACGGGTAAAGTGTTTTAAGCCGTTAGGGATGTCAGTAGTTAGAAACCAGTTACCTGTATCAGTTAGATAATGGTTAACCGCGTATCCGCCGGGAACCACACCGTTGCTAGCGATAGCATTGATGTCGTTATCAGCAGTACCAACACGGCCTTCAGTTTCTAATAGACGAGTAGCAACGAATTGCAAGTCAGATGGGATAATGAGTTTCTTAGGACGTGCAGCGATTTTTAAGCCACGCTCGTCAGTCCACTTACCAATCTGAATAACTGCGTTCTCAAGTGAAGTTTCGTTAAGATCAACGTTACCACCAGTGTTTGAGTTAGAGCCACCACTTACTAAGGTATGAGAATCGCCTACTAGAGATTCGCCATCACCATAAGTAACAGTAGATACAAACGCGTTGTTCAAAATAGAAGCAGCTTTAACTTGCTTCGTGTACGCCATAGCGCGAGCTAATGCTTTAGTGTAACGACCCGATAAAGAATCGTACAAGTTATCTTCAATCGCTTCTTCAGTGATTGAGAAACCCATAGCAACAGTTTCGTGCGTGTAGCGTGCAGTGAATGCTTCTTGCGCTGTATCGTATTCGATAGCCGCGCCTTCAGCTTTTGTGCCTGCTGCGCCGAAGCCAGACAGTTTAGTTTCTTCCTCAAACGAACGGTCAGAAGTCTCTGTTTCAAAGATTTCTTTATGCTCTTCACCGTACTTGGCATACTCTAAACCAAATAAGGCGTTAAGGCCGGGTAATAGCTCTTTAAGGAGCTGGGATCTTGAAATAGCCATGATTTATATCTCCTTAAACGCCAGTAGTGTCGTTATATTGGTGTGTGTTGAACTTAACAATAGCTTCCACATAACCATTGACCGTTTTTGTTTCTTCAACAAGATCAATAATACGGAGTGGGAAGGTATTGGTGGTGTCAGTCGCTTTAACCAAGCCAAGTCTGGAATTTCCAGATGCGGCTACGCCAGCTAATGCCTGCTCAATCTTTGCATTTTGACCAACTGCGGCACGAGTAAGAGTATCGTCTACCGCACCAGCAGTGGTAACGATAGCAACTTTACACAGCACAGAAGGGTTGTCCATAACAACAGCAAAAGCATTAGACACGGAAGTGCCCGGGTAACGTTGAGCAAATTCTAGTTGCTCACTTGCGTTTGTGTACTCACAACCAAGGAATACGCCCGCGATTTTCACACCAGTTTCGCCAGTAATACGTGTAGCTGTACCATCCGCTGCGATTGTAACTAAGTCTCCATTGAACATAGCAGTGTCGTAGCTACCGTCAATAGGGATTCTGCGAGTAGACCCCGCGTAAGAAGTGCCACCAGTCAAATTTACTGGTTTGAACCCGTACGCAGAATCAAGAGTTGGATAAGCCATCTTAGACTCCTAATAAATTAAGTTAGGTCTGTTTAGCCTTTGCCAAACGAGACGTTCGATTTCCTATCATTAAAGATAGGCATTCGTGGATCATTTTCACGCATCAGGTTGTTGTCCACTGCATTCATCTGATTTCTGGTCTGCTCGGCGTAATATTCTTTACGCTGTTGTAGCATCTCATCAGGCATCTTACATAGCATTAGACCGCCAATAACAATGTTGTCCTTGAACTTATCGCTCTCGGTAATAACCATTGTGATCTCGGGATGGTCTTCTGCACGTACGGGTGTCCAACCTTCACGTAATTTGGAATTAATGTTACCGGCATCGGTAGCACCTAACGTACTAATACGAACCCATTTGAACGCATAACCGGGTTCCGGTGTAGGCGTAGGTAGTAAACTTGGGGCTTCCCATTGTTTAGGTGCCGCAGTTTTCTCACGGGTTTCTTGGTCGCGTTTGATTCTATTCTCAGCCATGTTACACATTCCTCATATCTTGAACTAGTTGTTTGGCGTACTGCTCATTAGACAGTCCCAAACGTTTGGCAAGCCGTACTTGTGTTTGCGTCAATTTGACCTTTTTAGGGGCCGTGCTCCGCGTAGCGGGGGCAACCACATTAGCTCGTTTCTTTTTCGGTGCATCCTCGAAATTATCGGGGAAGAGTTGTCTTACGCGAGAATCAATTTTCTCGTAATAGTCATCGCTCGTTGGGTCTACACCATCATCCACAAGTTTCTGGTGCAGTCCGTACGCAAGTTGAGTCATTTCGTGGTCTTTACCAAACCACTCGTTGCGCGAAGCCCAGTCTTGAGCTTTCGTATCAACTTGTTGTGACGAGCTGTTGTCAGGTATTGTTACACTATCACTGACCCCTTGTAAAGGCTCGTGTTTAAAATCTTTTATCTTTTCGGCTTTTATCCGAGCAGTTGTAAGATTTTCTTGTGCTTCCATAACCTTTTCGGCATCACCCGACTCATAAGCATCTTTGTACTTTTTCTTGGCGGTTAATACCTCAATAGCAGAGTTGCGTTTCGCCTGCTCTAATAAAGCCTCACGATTCTTGTTGACGTCGCTCTTTAATGCTTTGTTTTCTTCGGCTACTTTTTGTGCAAACGCAATAGCTTCTTGGCGCTCACGTTCCGCCGATTCCTTAGCTCGACGCTCGTCGTGGTAGCCTTTCTGTATCTTGTTTATACGCTTCTTGACCTTAGAAGAGTAACCTTCAAGTTCTTGCTCAGTTACATCTTCAGGTGGTTCCGAGGCTTCGCGGCCTTGATCTTCTTCAGGTGTATCGTCAACAACCTCAATGTCTAGGTCATCTTCCGACTCTTCTTCAGGCTCGACTACTTGGTCGTTCTTATAGTCGTCCTCGGTTTTCTTGCCGCTAAGGTCGATCTCTACCGCATCGGTTTCTTCTACCTCAACTTCTTTACTATCCTCAGCTTCGTGAGGAAACTCAAACTTCACTTCTTCAAATGGCATGATTTTCTCCTACGCGTGCGTGATGCCACGAGGGTCGTCAATAACGGCCTCGATAGAATCATCGTTCATTAAGCGGTACTCTTTACCAGATACGGTAAATCGTGTTCCGGTGTTCATACGAAACATCACATAGTCACCGACTTTACACCACGGCTCACCACTAAATCGGTCTTTATCAGAATAGGCTTGGTCACCCATGTCTAATACAACACCCATAATCGACATTATGTATTCACGTTTTACTACAGACTCGGTTTTAATGAGTCCACCTTCATACTCTGCTTCTACTTCAGGTAGGGCTACTAACACACGATAGCCCACAGGTTTTGGTAATTGCGCCTCGAAAGTAGCTTCTTCTTGCTCTTTTCGTATGTGCGGGGGCACGGCGAGGATTGAATCAGTCATCGTCATCTTCCAAATAGTTTTTAGCGAGGTCTTCGATATGGTTTAGACAGGCATCGTATCCTCGGATTTTACCTGTTAATTCCCGATATTCGGCGTAGCTATTAGCCCCACCACCAGCGAGAAATTCTTGCGCAGAGGTCTTATCCTCTGAAATCTTGTCGCGCAGTACGTCAAATACTGTTTTAGCCATTACTTGTCACCCTTGGGTTTGTTGTTGGCGTTTCTCATGTTTAATAAGTCCATATCTAGCTTAGTAGTGTCCCGACGGCGGTCTGCGGCCTGTTTTGCCCCAGATTTACGCTCCTCTAACTCTAACTCAGCTTGTTCTATCTCTAGCTTTTTCTGCGCTAATTGCGCTTCTAGCTGCATCTTCTGCTGCGATAGCTGTGCGTCAGTTTGATCTTTCATAGCCTTACGCTGCGCTTCAGCTTGTTTAGCTTGGGCGTCAGCCTGATCTTTCTGAGCCTTACGTTGAACTTCTTGGACTTTAGCCTGTACTTCTTGCTGCTGTAGCTTGAATACTGGGTCTTCAGCCTGTTTCTGTGCTTGCTGCTGTGCTGCGTTCTGTTTATGTTGTGCGTTAAGCTGCTTGCCACCTTCCGCTGCCATACGAGCTAGGTTGACCTCTAGGTCTTCTGTAAGCTCTGCGTTTGGTATAGGTAGTGGTACACCGATTCGCTCTTCCATCTGCTGTCTATATAAGAAGGCTGTATGCTCGGCGATGTGTGCCTGTACCGCCGCCATGATCTTCTTAGCCTCTGGATTCTGACCAATCATAGCTGCAATCATGGGGTCTTCGATAAACGCCTTGTGACAGTCAATATGTGCTTGGTGATCCTGATAGATAAACGCCTTAGTCGGGTTACCGTTTAAGAAGCCCATGTTTTCACTGATTGGGTCTGTAGGTTTAATATCATCATCCGTAGGTACAAGTTTCTCGGCGTTCTTTACACCTAAAACGTCAATCATCTGACGGTGTAGTAATGGTAAGTCATATATCTGTGGGGCTTGCGCCGCCATCTGTAGAACAGTCTGATACTGCACGACACGTTGTGCCATGGTTGTGTTGTTCGGGTCACTTACAGGAATAACCTCTACTAAAGAGTAATCTTCCTGTTTAGCAGACATCTCCCCACGGTGTGGTTGGTATACGTACTCTGCGGGGGCATACTCAGCCATCAACGATTTAAGTAGTTTGAACTCCTGCTTCATTGAGTAGTGAACACGCGCTTGTACTGCGGCCATTGGCTTCAGTGTGCGTTCAAGGATAGCAAGAGTTGTGCCAACTGGCGCGTTAGACGACATGTCCGAGATGTCCATGTCACTAATAGCACCTAGGCGTCGGCCTTCAGTCGTGATCTGATTAAGTAGCGCAAGCAGTGTTTGGCTTGGCTCTTTATAGGGTAGCGGCATGATGTTGTCGCGGATCGCACCTGATGGTACATCGACATCTTTCCACTCACCCGGCTCAATCGGCTCATCATCACCTTTGATGCGTAGACCACGTGCCTTTAGACCGCCCGGCAAGTTAGATAGCGTACCAGCATCAACCAACTGACGAATAAGTGACGTACCTGCGCGTGCGTAACCACCAATAATGTGGATTAGACCTAAACCGTAGAACCCAAAACCCGGTACATAGTTATAGTGTACGAAGTGTTGACGCTTCATTGTGAGGTCGTCATCTTCGTCCCAATTGCGTCGAATGGCTAAAATTTGACCTGTCCCACGCTCGATTGTGATGACATATGGCTTGGCAATCTCGTCAGAATCGTCATCTAGCTCTTCTATAAACATGTCAGCGTGTACTTCATAGAGTGTGTAGCGGTCATCGTCGCTTATTGAATAACCACCCTCTTCTGCTTTACGCTCTTCTATATCTGTGTGGAACGCTTGAGGCTCACCTAGCTCAGTGTCTAAGTAGAACCCCATAGCTTGTAGCTTTCTTAGCTCGTTCTTAGTCTTACGCATCACGTGCGTAACACGCTCGGCAGTCTCGATAGTAGACGCACCGTAAGGCACGATTACTTCTTCGGCTGGTATATAAGTAGCGCATACTCGATCCATATTCGGCTCGTAGTAAACCTTCTTAAAAGCAGACCCTGATAGACCTAAAGAGTATAAGAGGCGCTCGTGCTCTGGACGATACTCGACCATGTTCTCAGTAAGCTCATAGTTCATGTCGGCGCGTACGCGTTCTGCGGCTTCCATAGTATCTTCATCTTCCTCGCCAATGACCTTAGTCTTGACAGGGCCAGCGGCAGGAAACGTCTCTGCCATAGCTTCAGCTTGGAACCGTATAGCAGCTTCGGCTAGTACTGTAGAGTACACACCACATGCGCCTTCCCACGGTTGCGTGCGCTCTTCGTGCTTAAAGCCCAATACATCAAGCCCTTCAACGTAAGTATCCGCCCACTCCTTTCGGCTTTGTACGTCTGCGTCAACAGACTCCATAAGCTCATCAGCTATCTTACCAAGCTCTTCTTCGTCAAGTTTCTCCGCTAGGTTGTCTTCAAACTTAGACTCAATATCGTCCTCGTCGTCTGGCATGAGTGATATTTCTACACTGCCATCACTTAACGTAACTTCTTTAGGATCGACGATCTCGATCTCTAATGCTTCTTCCGGCCCCTCATTTATGCCTAACGGTGCCTGATATAAACCTTTTTCAATTGCCATTGTATTTACCCTTAGTAGTATCCGCCCCTACGCGAAGATTTAAATTGTTTTATTTCGTCTTGCTCATCTGTGGGTAGTCGTATAAACCCACCTTGCCTAAATCGCATTAGCGCCATCACCATGGAGTCAACTAAGTCATCGTTACTAGCGAACGGGAAACCCGCTACTTCATCTACAAGTTCTTCAGCCCAGCGTGTAGCTGGAACCCAGCACAGCCCTGATGCCACAATATCTGTTACAGAATTCAAACGCGCTAGCTTATCACCTGAACCCCTGTGTGGAGTAAACTCCGATACGGGCAGCCCCATACGGCGCATCTCTTGGTATATAGCTACACCAGAACTCTTCTTCTCCACGATAAACGCGTCAGGTTCCCAAGAATCATACTCTTCCATACACAGGTCTTTAAGTTCTGGAAACTCTAGCCTTCTCTTTATACTATTTAACAGCATAAGGTTGTACGCGTCAGTCTCTTCATTCATAAAGACACCCCACGTAGTCAGTGCCGTGTAATCCGCACGGTTGTGCTTTTCTGCTGCCGAATCCAACGACATGATTATAAACTCACACGCAGGTGGGCGTTCTTCACCCCACATCTGCCACCACTCACGTTTTACTAGTGCCGCTTCTTGTGATGTGGGTTGCTGCTGGTACTGCGCGTTCCACTGGAAGTTCGGCATCGACGCTTTGGTACGTAGTAATGCTTCTAAGTCAAAAAACTCTGGCCATAGCGGTTTTTCGACTACTTTGTTCTCTTTTTCGTCAACAATTTCCAAGATAGCGGGGAACTCTATCACTTCAAACTGGTCAGAACGGTCGTTTTGCGTCATATCCTTGATTACACGCCCCGTTAGGTCATCCATGTGCCATCTTGTCTGAATAATAGCCACTCGACCCCCCGGCATTAGACGAGTTCGGGCACCAAACGTGTACCATTCGTACGCTTTCTCAAAAACAGAGAAGTTTCCGTTGATAACGTCCTGCTCCGAGTGCGGATCATCAATTAATAGTAAGTCAGCACCACGTCCCGCTAGCGCTGATCCCACACCACAGGCGTAATACTCACCCCCGACGCTTGTGTTCCATCGTCCGGCTGATTTAGAGTCCGATGCTAGGCTAACTGTAGGGAATATAGCCTTAAATGTGTCGTCGGAGATAAGATTTCGCACTTTACGGCCAAAATCCACAGCTAAATCGGTGGTGTGGGATACCATCATTACCTTTTTGTCTGGATTCCGCCCCAAAAACCACGCTGGGTAGAAAATAGACACTAACTGAGACTTACCATGACGTGGTGGTATGTTTACACACACCCTATCACGTGTCCCGGCCTCGATAGCCATAAGCTCATCGGCCAAAATCCGGTGGTGTTTGCCTACTAAGAAGTCAGGCATCATTAATTTAGCAAATTCTATAAGGTCGTCGTACGCAGCTTGATTAACCTTGCGGCTACCCAGCTCATCGACTATCCGATTTATCTCCGCTACCTCATCATCCGAGTAGCTATCGAGATTGTCCAACATGACTTGGACTTCTGCTTCAGTAAAGTCAGTCGTCGTCGTATTTAGTTGGGTCATCTGCACCAAACTCCGAAGTAATATCTAAGGATGTAGCTTCTATTACTACCGCGTCTTCTACTTCTTCTGGATTTACGAGTTTTTCTAGCTTGCCGCGCAGTCTTTGGCGCAAATCGTCGCTTGATTGGTGTGTTATGGTCACTTCAGACTTCTCTGCGAACAGTCCTACGTCCGAAACCTTACCTAGCAGCTCTAAAGCACGCAGTCGTATCTTGGCATCGGGGTTTTCTGTCTCTAGGACTAGCTTATTAGTGACTAAGTGGCGTATATGCACTGCATTAGTGACTACGGACTGGCCGAATTCAGTGAGTATGTTGTCTGTTAGTATGAGGGAAGCAGGTCTTATCTTCGAGATACGTTTCGCGCTGGCTTTTTTGGAGGTGGTTTCTGGACTGTCTGCGTATGCAGTAGCCAAAGCCGCCGCTGTGTCCTTATCCTCTTTAGTTGGTTCAATGTCTAACCCGTGTTCTGCTAAAAACAGCGCAGTATTAGCCGCCGCACCTGCCGAAACCGTCAGGTCAGTAAAAGGATTGTCATCCGAAACAGGCACGCTGAGTTCGGGTTCAACTATTAAAGTCATAATGTATCGCAGGTGTTAACCAGTTGGGACAAATATACTACAAAAAATTTTTTTGTCTAGCGAATTAAGTACATAGGGGGGTGTTTGCGTGTGACGCAAATATTATTTGAGTCTTACAGAATTCAAACAAGCACGTTACTCGGGTAAAAAGGGGTACTTACGTGCTTATGAGACGCAAATATTATTTGAGTCTTACAGAATTCAAAAAAGTAGTACCC
>Ga0098055_1000603_pt1 | contig 20910 bp, 24 predicted proteins | sample 17_taG_FD_75107 | JGI IMG/M metagenome (GOLD analysis project Ga0098055, IMG submission 75107) | Marine viral communities from the Subarctic Pacific Ocean - 17_ETSP_OMZ_AT15314 metaG | ecosystem: Environmental > Aquatic > Marine > Oceanic | place: Pacific Ocean | collected 2015-01-18 | reverse complement strand
ATGTTACAATTACCATTTTACCTGCGTTTGTATCAAAATTAATTGAGTGGTTAGCATGATAATTAGATGTAACAACCACTGGAGTACCAAAACTGATGCTTGTTCCAGAAACAGTACCAACAACAGCCGTGTGATATTGAGAGTTTGCACTGTCTCTATATGCAATTACTATTTTATCATTACTTGTATCATATGCAGTAGCGTTATCTGCTGTACTAGCATTTTCAAATGTAACAGCACTTCCTATAGATGCAGCCCCTATTCCTACAACACTCACAGTCCCATCAGCGTTCACAATAACAGCAGTGCCATCAGTCAAGGCACCAGAAGCTACTGACCTGACCTGACCATCTTTTTTTACGTTGCCAATATTTCTCAAGACAACTCTCCTTATGAGATTTCTTCGTAACTCACAATTACTTCAAGATCACTTGCTGTTCCTGCAGTAGCGGAAATAGACTTATCCTCCTCTAGATAGATTGCTGTATTCTTATCTACAACAACTAAGGAACTATCAGCAGCTACAGAGGCAGTGGAAATTAGTGAGTAAGCTGTACCACCAATATCATCCTGACTGTGTAGATCTACTGTAACGTCACAAGCATTTGTGCCATCTACGTTAGCTATCTGAATCATGTTAATCTTAAATACCTTACCACTTGAGGCGGCATTACTTACTAGCTCTGTTGCAGCGGTTGACGATAAAGCAACATAAGCTGTTTTGCCAGTAATTGTACTGACGTTTACTATGTTTGGTGCGGTCATTTATTTACTCCTGTTATCCAAACACGATAGACATTGCTATCGACTTACCTGTTGAGATCCCACCCATTGCTATCCAATTTGTAGTGTCGGATGAGGGATCAATTGTTTCACCAGAGTGTGTAGTTATTGCTCTGTATGTTTGATAATCTACTGTAGAGTAGACTAGGGTTCCGACTGAATATGAAGATCCTGAAGACCAAGCTGAAGCAACACTGTTAGCAGAGTTAGCAGCAGCAGTGGCTGAGTTAGCTGCGTTAGTGGCTTGAGTATTTGCTAGTGCTACTTGTGCTTCCGCTAATGTTACTTGTGCTGCAGCATCCACGACACTGGCAGCAGCCGCTGTAGCATCAGTATCTGCAGCAGTTCCTACTCCGTCTATATAAGAACCAGAGGTATTAACCTCTGTTACGAATGTTGCTAGTGCGGCAAGAAAGGCATCCCCTTCAGCAGCAAATGTTGATGGTCTTGCCCGACTAGGGGCAGTCGGTAAAGCGGTAATATTTACATATGCCATGTTAAGTTAATCCTTCTACTTCGATAGCAGCAAATGAATAGGCAGGGCCTTCTAAGTTAATATCAAATCTACGATAAAACCCATATACAATAGTAGCGAGAGCTTCATCTTCAGAACCTATATAAACAAGAGGAGTAGACCTAAAATTTGCAAGTGTGTTTTGAACAGTTCTAGCTTTTCCTGTTTCAAGCCTCACATCGTAGTCTACTAACTTAGCGAAGGCTCTTTGTGTGATAATAAAGTTACCAAAAGCATCGGTCTCTTTACGTGAGTAATCTTCAATACCCACTGAGGTTCCATAAGTTGTTAAGCCAAAGTTAGCTAGGAACCCAAATACTATTTGACCTACTTTGGCGTTCTCTCCACTGTCTGCAGTAATAGTAGCTTCTACGGAGGAGTTAGGATACGGTGGAAAACCAGTAAATAAAGCTTCTGTCTTAACGCCTTGTTCAGCGAAGAAGTAAGTAAATAAATCTACAATCTCACTGTTATCCAACAAAGAGAAGTCCTGACTATATACTTCCCCATCCCCCTGTACAGTGATGTCGTTACCCATGTTAATCCCATGAGAAGTACAATGGTATTGTAAACCATCGGGGGCATCATTAGGAACTACAAAAGTAGTTACACTATCTGTACCTAATGTGCCTGTTGTAGTTACACCCGATGTCCAAGCTGTGCCGTCTGTCTCTCTTATAGCAAGCTGATGTCCTACGTTAGATCCATCACTTTGATTGAAGATGTAAGTGTTACCTCTACGGAATGTTACTGCAGGTCTAGAGTCAGAACCAAAGACAAATACATTTCCTGTACTTCCGTCATACCGTGTACCACTGGCAACAGTCACAGTGTAAGTAGTATCAACTAAATCAGCGTCAGTAACGGTCACATTACAGGTTGTTCCGCTAAGACCAAACATAGACAAAGCTGTTATGTTAGAGTTAGCATCATTAAACTGATATTGAATATTATCTAGTTTACTAACCTGCGCTGCAATCTTCTGATCAAAAGCTTTCCACCTGTTAGTAGCACTAAGCTCTAACCAGTTAGTACCATCATCTGTAGTCGGATCATTGCCTACATTACTTCCTACAAGGCTTTCATAGACTTTGTGTGTAGTCCCAATGACAATAACATTATCACCGTCTGCATAAGTAGTACCAGAAGCCCACTCACTATAGTCATTCTCAGCAACATTAGAGCTTGTAAGGATACTGTTGGTAACTGTAACTGGCTTGATAATATCCATTATGTTCTCTCTGCAGGTAGCCCTTCAGTATCCCACTGACGGTACAGGTCGTATGTACGTTTGGTATACTTATTATTGTTTATACCTAGTTGTCTCTGTTCGTTACGAAGTTCAGAAATCTCTTGCTTCATAGACTTAACTGCCTCTACAAGATCAGGGTTCTGTAGCATCTTACGAGTATCGTTATTACTCATAATACGTGAAGCCCCTGTCATCTCAAGTTCTGGGCCACGCTCACCAACCATACGAACACCACCAGAGTGATATCCACCAAGCGCAAACTGTGCTGCTCTAGTAGAATTATCTAAGCTAACAGCTAGATTACCTACATTGGAAATGGCTTGCTGAATTTCTGCTCCAGTTTGCCCCGAAGTTTGTATGCCCAATTGACTAGCTGCATCTAGAAGCTGACTAGCTCCACTTAGGTTAATATGGTCGTAGGTCTGTCCGTTTTTTGTATAATCTGATCCAACATCGTATTGCTCAAGTAACCCAACACCACCAGTGTTTGCACTAGCTGCACCTGCTGCTGCACCACCTAACCCTGATTTAACGGATGCAGCGGCCTGTTTAAGCTCTAGGGTATTTATAGCATTTTCTACAGCTTTTATAGCCTCAACCATAGTGAGGTTGATTTCCTTGATACCTGCTAGTTCGTTATATTGTTTATCAAGTGCAAGTAGTTCAGACTGCAGATTATCATCTAATTTAGTAAGCGACTCTTCATGTCTAATTTGAGCAGCATCTTTTTCTTCCTGCAGTAAAAGAAGTGCTTTTTCATCAGTCGTTAACTGAAGCTTTGCTTTTGTCTCAAGGTCGCGGATTACGTTTGTCTGTTTCTGGAAATCACGTTGATAATTTACAAAGTCTTCGTATAGATCTTGAGAAGGTTCAGCAACAATCCTAAGAGCATCTTCAAGGGCTTGCTCATCCTCTATTCTGCCTGTACCACGGAGCTCTCTTAGATAAGATGTGGCAGTTTCCCTAGCCATAGAAAATTGGTTCTGACTAGTGAAGCCCCGACCCCTCAAGGCACTTTCTAGGGCAGAGTATACACCTTGGCTCAAGGAAGCGACACGTTGAGCAGACTCTAGCTTTACTTCAATGCCCTCTATAAGGCTATCAAAATTTGACTTTAATGATTCAACAGAATCAGCGTAGCCTTGTTGTAATGTGCGTTTCTCTCGCTCAATAACAGAAGCAAGGTTTGAGAATGCAATGTTTACAGCCCTCTGAGCATCTTCTACAGCATGAATAGCCTCTAGTAACCCACGATTGAGTTTATCTACAGAAGCCAGTTCTGACTCTCTTCTCATAGATAGAGCTTGTTCTTGATCACCGATAGTCTCAAGAAGTCTGATTTGTAGATTATATCTCTCGTTAGCAGCAGCCAACAGGGAGTTCACATCACTAAAGTGACCAGATAAGGAAGCAAACTCATCTCCCATCTTAGCAAGCTCTTGATTGATAGCTTGCATCTTTTCGTCATCGGTTAAACCCTTGAGTGATAGTTCAAACTGGTAAGTGAAGTTCTCGAATAAACCTGCACCAATACCTAAAACTTTTGCCGCGTCAACAACGCTAGTCTGTATGGTGTTGATAGCTTCGATGATAGGATCAGAAATCTCTGCGCTTGCAGCTTCGTAAGCTGTAACTTTTGGTCCCTTAAGTATTCCAAATAGTCTACTACTTTGAGTGACTTTAAATGTCTCTATAGCCGCATCAAAACCCTCAACAGTACCTCTTAGGCCAACATCTAATAACTTAGTTTTCTTAGTGAGTAGCCCTACAACAACAGCTACAGCAGCAATGGCAGGTATAGCAGCACCAAGTGTAAAACCACCGCCAAGACCACCGCCACCAAGCATACTGCCAAGCGCACTGAATGACCCACCCATGCCAATACCACCTGCACCAAATACTGAACCAAAACCCCCCATAAGCCCAGTACCTGCCACACCTGCTGCACCTGTAGTACCTAAGAAAGCTCCTGCACCTCCTGCAAAAGCAGCACTTGTACCTGCTACAGTTCCTGCTCCACCCATACCCAGACCAATCATAATACGATTGTTGACCGCCGTAGCAATCATCTGTGCAATCATGTTCGAGAAAGACCTAAGTATGTCTTTTACGAAGCCTTTGAAGTCTTTTAGGCCACGACCGATAAAGTCACCAAACGCATCTGATACACTTCCAATAGCAGATACAAGTGGGTCTTCTAGTTCTTCCCTAAGTTTTTCTGCGGATTTCTTTGCTTCCTCTTGCGCCCTATCAACTTCTTTTAGTCGATCTTGATACATTTTAGCTGCTTCTCCTATGGAATCCATATTCATAAAGATAGGAGATTCATTTAATATCATTTGACGTTCAGATTCACGAGCAAAAAACTTCCTTCGCTCTTTGGCAAAGAGGAGTCTCTGCCTCTCCTTTTCGACTATATCAGCTAACTCTTTTTTCTCCCTCTGCAAGACATCATATATCTTCATCTCTGCTTTTAAGAGATTCCCTTTGATACCTGCAGAAAGACGAGATTGCTGATAGGCGTCTCTAGCAAACTCAGCCGTTTCTTCTTGGAGTGCCGCGCTATCCTTGCCATGTTCAGCTTCTATACGGACTAAAGCAATCTTCTCTTTTAAATCCCGTACTTCGTCAGCGTGAGTATCTTTGATTTTTTGAGCAGCCTCTTGAATAGCTTTATTCTCATCAACCATTTTTTCATAAATTGTTAGGCCACTCTTCAGGCTATTTATTATAGCCTCTTGTCTACCCTTTGCCGCTACATCTAATTTATCCTGTTCAACTTTGGCGTCAATAATATCATATTCGGTTTTAAGTCTATCTCTCAACCTCTCTGCAAGTGCCTCAGAAATACCTGCTGCCCTGATTTCAGCTTCTAATTCTATTTCAGCTTGTCTACGAGCCTCATTTCTATATTTTATATGGTCTTGCCCAAACTTGTTTTCTATAGAAGCAAGAATATTAGAGCGTTCCATAGACTTGAGACGTTTAACGTATTCATTATTTATTAGTACTTGTAGGTCTTTTTGCTGACCTGTTGTTTTAAGAAGAAGATCATTCAGTACCAGTATGGTAGATTCAGCTTCTGCTCTATTTTTACCTGACCTATCACCTCCACCTGTATCTCTTAAAACCTCTAAGTACTCTTGCTGAAGCTCTTTAATAGCTTCTATTCTGTCTATTAACGCTAATTGATCAGTGGTTACACTTTGAGCAAGCGCACGTTGTTCTTGCCTAAAGTCTTTAAGGGTTTTGGATAACCCAGTTACTTTATCTTTAGCCTCATCTGCCGCTTTTGCAGTTCTCATAAATGCAGCCGCTATAGCTGTTATAACAGGAAGCACAACACCAAGACCAGAAAACAAAGCAATTAGTGCAGTGCTTCTAGCAAGCATGGCAAAAGTACCAACAAGCTGTGTGGCCTGTTGACCAAGAGCGACCATAACATTTGTACCAGATTGAACCTGAACCGCAAAGTCACCAATTTGATATCCAGACTGCTGCATTAGAACACCAAGTTGATTTGTCTTTCTGGCAGTCTGTTGTGCAGCTACGCCACTTGCGCCCACTGCTCCGCTTAAACCCCTCTGGGTGGCAATAAACTGTTGTGTAGCTTGGTTAGCCTTGTGTATGGACATAATCTGCTTACCATTTTCGTTGGTCAAAGCAGCCATTTGTCTTTTTGTGTTAAGAAGGGACTTTCTATAACGATCCTGAGTGATCTGACCTCTTTCGTAAGCCTTAACGGTCTTCAAAATCTCACGTTCAAACTTTGCAGTTTGAGTCAGGGCTTTATCTAACCCAATCTCTTTAACAACAAAATCTAACTGTAAAAGGTCAGCCATTCTCTTCGCCTGTAACTTTTATCCATAGGTTGTCTAAAGACTTCACTACAGAAATTTCCCAAGGGGTAAGTTTTATATCGTTCAGATAACACCATCCCATAATAATATCGTATGAGATAGGATTAGGGCCACTCATTCCGTAAGTTCTACCATCGTGTAACTCAAGGAAGGTGGCCCAAATATGTGTAGCAAGATCAGGGAATACAGCATCAACGAATTTTGTATCAAGTTCTTCAACCGTTTTGCCTAACTGCTTTGCTACTTGTTCTAAATGTTCTCTTTCGGTGGCATTGGAGCCTTTTACCTTACGACTAAGTCTGAACGATTGTTCAGCAAAAGTCTCTAGTTCTGATTGGACCTGTCCAAAAAAGCTTGGGTGTCTCCTAGAGCACTGTCTACCTGCTCACGTACCCAAGGCAATTGCTCGAACACTTCACGTATCATTTTTTCGGTACACTCAGGTTTCTCACCACCTAAAGTAATGTCCCAATCCGCAACGCACTTAACCAGTAGGTCAAATGCAGATGCTTCTATCTCTTCAGCACTCAGGTTTAATTTACCGCCAGTACGTTGAGCTTTCATCAACCTACGGTTTTGCTGATTGTGGGAGATTGACTTATACTTAGAGGAATACGGTCCATATACTGTTATGGACATTTCGCTTCCATCTTCATTCATAAGTATTTCTGAGTTAACTGGGTTATACAAGATAACCTCAGAGGTCTCTTTCATCTTACCAATGTTCATTAAATCCATTTCGGGTTCCTTTCGAGTTAACAGTCGGGTTATTTAAATGAGGGAAGCAGCACCCGACAACCACTTCCCTCGCCCTAGCTAGGGATTACTTACGCACCTGATTTCTTAATCTTCAGGATTGTGTTTGTGTCTGTTGCAGAGGACGATAAGTCTGAAGTGTCACGAAGACCGACAAAAGACATATTCACAATACGTGAAGTTGGTCCGTCTACACCCACATCAGCAGAGTTAACTTTGATACGTGGGAATAAGAATGTTAGTGTATTTGTACCGTCACCAACTGACACCTCTAGTGAAGACTCAGTCTCGTTCAAGAATCGGTTAAGCAGTGTATCATCTTCGAAGTACGCAGATACTGTCCCTTCTACGTTGATCATACCAAACTCTAGTGCTGACGCTGTACTTTCACCGATAACCAATGTTGGAGCAAAGTTGTTAGTGATAGTAAAGTCAACAGCAGTGATCAATGTCAAAGCTGAACCTAGAGAACCTACGTTACCTAACTTGATGTCACCTGAGTAAGCATCAAAAGGGGATTCTCCTGCAGAGGCATCTTGTGTCTTCTGTGTAGCAGATACTGACATGTCCTTACCCACAATACCGAAGGTTGTTGAAACCATTTGGTTTGGAGCCATAGAGACTGACATTGTGTTAACAGTACAACCACTGAACAAACGAGCTTGGTCGATGTCTGCAGCATAATCTTCTAGTGAGAAGAACTGTGGTGTTGTACCTGCGATAGCTGCGTGAGTAACTGTTGTAGAACCGTCACCTGCTGTAAAGCCTGTAGCGAAATCATTGTCTGACATTAGTGCAGCTTGTGTAAGTAAGTCGAACTCAGCGTGGCGAAGGTCAGCTACGATGTCTCCACCTACAACTCTGTTACCGTGACGGTCAACTCTTGGCTGACGGTCTGATTGAATGTCTGTACCTGCAACACGATCCTTCGATAAGTTCAAAGAGTGAGTGGTGAAAGGTAAGTTTTGAAAGTTTCCTGCAGGTGTTGTACCGAAAGTACTCTCTGCTAAGAAAGATAGTGTGGAACGTGAACCCTGTGCGAAGGCCATTTATTTTCTCCTAATCATAAATATACCAACCAATGTTGATTGGAATGAAATACCAAGGGGAGTCTATTCTTCCTTCCCCCCTCTCAGCATAGTCTATAGAAACTGTTTTACCATTGAATGTAATATCCGTTGTGGCCTCAAAGTCTTCTATTATGCTGTTGGCTAAGTTGTCACCATACAAAGGGCCATTGCCCTCTGCAACGAAACAATCAACTCTGAATAAACCTAGATAGAGTTGTTGTGGATTACTACCTCTTACTGCAGGTCTGCGTGATGTTGGCGTAAAGGTTGGCCTAACCCAAGAGGTTCCTGTTGTCGGATCGTAATTTATATTCTCATAGGCAATATCTGGGATACCTGATACCTGAGAGAGCTTGTATTCTAATCCCCTCCTAATATCCTTGTATATGCTGCTCATCCAAATTGCCTTCTAGTTTTCGTATACACAAGATACCCACGAGAACTTCCGTTACCATCTTCTACAAATCTTGCGTGAGGACTGTCGTTTCTCAAGGTAATTCTTGTTACTATATCCATATCAATAGCGTTTATATCTGATAATAGATTAGAAAAACCACTTTGTTGCAGAGCTTCTCTGTTTTGTTTGCGAGGTTTTCCTTTGGAGGTTTTACCCCTAGCACGAGAGTTTGAGTTGTTAGCAAGCATACTATGTGAGGTAACATACGCACCAGTATCTACAGGGGAAACTGAAGTAACAAACTGTGCAATATCTGTTAGTCTATCTCGTATTGCATCTTCTTTAGCTTCTTTAATCTTGAATGTAACCTGTCTAAATACTTCTGCGTTCTTTAGATTGTTTGCCATTATTCACTCACATCACAGATATAGCAAAGAGCCTGACCACCAGAATAAAGCGTTAGAACATTTGTTATATTCACTTTATTTCCGTTGCCAGTAATCTCATCGTCAGTGTCTGGACTAACAGCTAAACCTAAAGCTGCTATAACACACTTGCGACCGCCTCTTACAAAGTTCTCAGGGTCAATAACACCTAGATTATATGTATAGAAATACCCTGTAATGGAATGTGTATCTACTGAACTAGAAGATGATGAACTGGTCTGAGGATTATAGCTTCCGTATGTAATTTTACGGAGCGTAAGATCTTCTCCATGTTCCTCTACAAGTTTAAGGACATCGTAAGCTCTGAAGGCCATTAGTCAAAATCCGAAATGTATTGCTCATCTGAGGGTGGGTTGTCAAACTGACCTTTATGAAAAGCAGGATCAGGACGGTCTGTAAGTTGTCTGTTGGCTTTGATTGCAGCATTAGAAATGCCACCTGCACGAATACTAGCAGATGTCATAGAGTATTTTTGACCTTGTTCTCTAAGGTCTGCAGAAAGGGCCTTATACTGTTTAGCTAAATCGCTATAGTTAGCTGATAAGGCCCCATCTAATGAGGTAGTAACTTTACGAGCAAATTGTGCAGCAATTGTTCCTGCTGACCAAGCTGCAGAGAAATAGACGTTATCATTAGCTTCTGACAATGCGAAAGTTATTTCTTCATTCTTGATTAACTGATCGTTTGTATCAGTATCTCCTATCAGAAGTCTTACAACATTTAACCGACCTGCAGCCGTAGTAGTTGTAAGAACGCTTTCGTCATATGTCCAAGCCATTAGTCAGCCTCTATCTCACCGTAGTTGGCTCTCCAAGAACGGATAAGCCCACATTGTTTTGCATGAATAGTTGACCGCTTACATTTCTTGCGATCAAATGCTTCTTTCGTTAAAGTCTTCTCTTTAACCTTGTCATTGATTGTATCTACTAGGATGTGTAGTTCTTCTACAGACATCTCCTCTAGTCCATCACCAACTTTAGGTTTTACTGAGATTTCCAGATCTTCATTGTGATGTAAGTGGTGCTCGTTATACATACGTTCAATGTTCGCTTTAGGCAAACCTCGCTCCACCCAAGGAACGAGATCACCTTTTGCATAACGCTTACCATTCATAAGTAATCCTTGTGGATTTCTAACGAAGATTGGCTTGTCGTATTGAAATGGTGGTCGGGTCATTCACCTACTCCTTATGACAAGATTGTGTTGAAGAATACACCTAGATCAGCACCTACAACCTTTTGGTCGTAAGCCATGTTTGCTTCTAGGAGTTCCGCAACACCTTCTACACGTAGGAAATCGCCAGTATATGAACGGATGTCAATACCGTAACCAGATGCGTTATCTAGTTCATTCCATGTGAAGTTGTAACCTGCTGATGGAACCATCAATCCTGAAGATGCAGGAGCGTAGTACAATGCAGCTTTCTTAGTTGCTACAAAGTCTAATGATTCTGTTAAGCCTTCTGCAGCAGAGTTTTCGATTGCGTCTACAATGTAGTACTCAGCAACCTCAAAGATTTCTGCTAGTTTAGCTTGTGTTACCAAAGCAGTGTTGGTTACAGTTGCGCCGCCGTTGATACGTGCAAGTACGTCTGGGTGGTTGACTAGTGTATCGTGAACGTCACGAGTAACAACCATTTTATTTGGCTTGAAACCACCAGATGCTTTTTGCATTGCTCTTCGAGCAGCAGTTACGTCAACGATTGGAGTTGAGTTTGTGTAGTCATCCCACTGTGTAACCTCTGTAGCAAGGTTATTGTCAGCATTAGCAACACCATCATACTCTGTTGTCCAGAGGTTTGTGGCAAAGAATGTTGACATCCAACGGCTTTCACGGTCAATCAATAGATTGTGTGTTAGCATTTCTGATGCACCTCTTCGGATGTCCAAAGCTGTGTCAGCGTTAGCTAGTGTTTCGAAGTCAAAGTCTGTTGACAATGAACGGACTTCTGCAGTGTATGTCTGTGTTGAGAGTGACATACCGACACGTTGTGAGCGTGTGCGTGGAGCACGAGCTTTTACATCGTTGCGGAAGAAGTCTGCACGATTATATTCGTAGAACTTGTTGGTCTTCTTATCAACAGCTACATTTGGGAAAACCTTATCAGCGATAAAGTTATTCTGGTCTTGTAGGTACGCAATAGTCAGATTTGTTAATGGCTGATCTATATGTACCTGTGATGCGGTTAGCATAGGCATTATATATGTTCCTTCTTATCTATGGATTATGATTGATCAGAAGAGTTGCCGCCTTGGATCAATTCGATACCGAATACTTGACCATTTGCAGCGTCTTCTAGTGCATAACCCATTGTGATTGCTGATGCTGATGATGATGTAGAAAGCTCTATTGCATCACCGGATGCATCTGTGCAAACTTCATCTCCTGCGGTAACAGTGCCACCTGCAGTAACCATCGTTTTGCCAGAAATAACAACAGTTGCTTCTGAGCCTGAAGCAGGGTCATTAGAAAGAACACCAATGCAACGCTCTGCGTCACCATCAGCTAGATCTATTTGACCGTCAGCTTCAAGGGTTACAAATTTAAATTGAGAAGAAGATAGATCCTCTCCTGCAATGAATGTACGTGTCTCACGAGATTCTTGTACAGCCATGATTACTCATCCTTTTCATAAGTTTTAGCAATAAGGGATTTACCCTCTGCTGTTTTACTGATGGCATCAAAAGCAGCGTATTTGTTGACACTATGCTCTTTAGCATGTGCCTCTACCATCTTATCTAATTTAGTTTGTGGGTCATGCATGTCACCATCGACAACCTTTTCCCCAGTTTCATCCATAGCAGCAGAAAAAGCAGCGTCTGCTCCTTTAAGTGCTTCTAAGACTTTTTCATCACCTTTGATAACATCAAGGAGTTGCATAGCAACCTCAACATTAAAGTGCGGTAATTCAGCTTCAGCAGACTTTCGTAACTCAGCTTGATGCTTTTGTACTTCTGCTTCTTCAAGAGCTTTCAAAACAGGAGCAGGGATATCTGATTTAACAACCATCTCACCACTTACTTCAATTGTTTCTACTTCTTCTTTCTTTGTGATTTCGTCAGCTTTGATTACAAAGCCATTCTCAATAAGAGCTTTACGGAGATTTTGATTATCAGCTTTTAGTGCCTCAACTTCAACCTCTAGGCTCAGATCAACTTCTTCATCGGACTTTTTCATGTCCATATTATAGGCTTTCATAGCCTCTTCTTCATTCATTCCTTTGTCCATGTAGGGCTTTAGTTTTGCCTTCATGTCATCGGACATTTTTTCGACTTCATTAGTCATATCAGATTCCTCTGTGTCTCGCTTAAATAAAGCAACCTTGGCAGACGCATTAGCAGGGCGATCCACCAGAGATAACTCATCAAGCTCTAGTTGTTTAAGAAGGTTCATCTAATCTCTCCTTAATTGCTCGACCGCCAATGCTGAAGGCCGCAAGTTCACCAGATTTGACCATGTTCCAGACTTTATCATCGTAGACTTTATAAGCTACAATCCACCCTTCACGATCACTCTGTATGCCAAGGCTATCACCAATCTCTTTGGTAATTGGTAAGGAATGAATAACCATCCCTGTTTGTTCGCCTTTGTGCATTGTTTTACCGACACGTACATTCTCCATGAAATCATTCACGGCTTTAACCAACGTGTCTGGCTCGATTATGTCACCCTGACGGTCAACTACTCGTTCACCTTTCTCAGTAATGACTGAGGCCCATCCGTAGACTATACGCTGTTCATCGTCAGTCTTTAGGATCTGGCCTTCGATATCTTTTGTTAAATCAGTCACTGATCTACCCTTCTCCCACATACGGCAAGACCAATAACGAGCAGAAGTCTTATCTGATGCGGTATCGCAAGAATGTCTGCTACGGAAGTTAGATCTAGCCTTGGGGTCATCTCTACGTATTTCCATATTAGGATCACCAAAAGTAACTTTCTTGGTTTTGTCTCCGTCCTTTACATAAACTCCAAACTTCTTACTTGAGCCTTTAGGGAGTCTGAAGGGCTTGTTTAGTGGCTTATCTGCCTTATCAACTTGCTCCTGCGTTGGTAAATCGCCTCCATCCCATACTTGTGACTTCCTTGTACTAAGAGGATGTTTAGAAGGTAGGAGATCAGTATCATGCTTACCACTACGGAAGCGACCTGTACGAATGGTGCGTAAGAAATTGTTGACACGAGCCATAGCCCATTGTTCGGGAGATGAGACGTTAGGACGAACCGATGATGGGTTTGTCTTATATGCACCTACACCTCTATTATAAACCTGACGCAGCATAGAGGTAGTTACCTTACCTTTGCCACCATTTTTTTCATTGTGCTCTTTTACTTTAGATGCAAGAGTACTAGTTTCTACTTTAGTTACTTCTTGAATAACTACAGATAAGATACGAGCCAAGAGATCATCTTCACTCTCTTCTTGCTCCTGTGGCATGTGTTTAATACCTGCAAGCTCTTTGTGGTAGTTGAGGTATTCTTCATGCGTTCTTGATGGCATGTAATAGATATTAGCACCAACTTCATGAGTATGGATTTCACCATCAAAACCTAACATAAAAGATCTGCTACGAGCTTCTGAGGGGCTAGTGAAAATATCGTCATCCATTTGACGTTTCTTCACTGCAGCCCAAGCTGACTGAAAGGCTCTCTGTTCGTTTTTACTATCTTCTAACACTGAATTAAACACTCTTCTAAATTGTGTATGCTTGTCTTCTGGTACAGTTTGTCTTACTGCTTTAGGAAGCTCTGCGTTACTAGAATATGGCATTATAAAACCTTGGCTATATAACCTTTAAAAATACCGAATACGACTAGGTTATTAGTTTCTGTCTCACATCGAATACGGATATCAGAATTTTTGGGTACAATCATAGGTGGATCTAGAGGTATTTCTGTTGCTCCTCCATTTGTAGATGCTGTAAAGCAACCTACTTGTCTAAATACTTTACCTACCTGTTTAATCTCAGGATAAAAGTCTACAGAACCTGATTGTTTTGCGCTAACCGCCCCATAGAAACTTGTCATAATAAAGTAATCATTTTTACTGAAGGTAGTTGCAGCTTTGAAGGACTGTTGAAATCCTTGCGGAATATCAATGTGTATCTTGGTTGCGTCTGTAGGAACCCCACCTGATAAGGCAGTATTTTCGTATGCTACAACACGGCCAACGAGTTCTGTGCTATCGCTGTTGTAGATACGAGATACACGAGCTAGGTCTGTATTGAGAGCAACCGTGTTCTGACCATTTAGTGTCGCAGTCTGACTAACGAAAGTAAACTCACTGTTACTTAGTGTGTGACCTTCAATCGTAACCTCTTGGGTGTCAGATGCAGAGGAGGAGGATACGTGGGAAATAGAGTTTGTAGAAAGGTAAGTCTCATTTCCACCAACACTCCAAACCGTTTCTAAACTACCTGTGCCTAACTGTGCTGAACGACCAAACTTAACAAGAGACTTTGCCTTACGGTCAATAGAGACTTTGTCCCCATAAGTCTGTTGTATTTCACGCTCACCTTGGACAAGCCTTCCGTCAGGAACTTCATAAGCTCTGCGTGTCCAACCACCAATCATTTGTTGTATTTCCTGTGTTTCTTGGGCGAGGATTGCATCTGGGTCAGAAGCGGCATCTATGTCAGGCGTTAGAGTGACAATGGAATTTGGTGTTAAGTCGTGGACTTGTGTTAAGCTTGTGTTATCTAAGCTTGGAGTGCCACTTAGTAAATTATCTGCAGTTAACGGAGTAATCTCAGTAAGTGTAGTATTAGCTACTAGAGATGTTCCTGCAGTAAATCCATCGGGTGTCAGGCTATGGATTTGGGTAATAGCTAAAGTAGCTAAAACAGGATTGCCAGATTCAAAGCTGACTGTTCCTAGATCGTGATCTTGTACTAGTGTGACACTAGGAACTGAGGGGGGATCTGTTTCTAGGGCGGTAGTCGAGAAGGTTTCTGCTTCTGACATTGCCAAGTCAGATACAACAGAATTACCTGTAAGAATATCTGACGGTGTTAAGTCGTGGACTTGGGTAAGTGAAGCGTTAGCTACTGAGGGAGCTTGAGCAGCAATGTTACTTGCCGTTAGCTCTATGTTGACTATGCCCCCATCATCGCCTAAAGGACTAGAGGCTAATGGGGAGAAGCCTACCATTTATTTACCTGCTATCCAAATACTATGGACATAGCTATTGATTTACCTGTGGATGCCTTTGTATCCAACTGAGTTTGAATTGGGCTTGTTACATTAGTAACGTAGTTCAACTCAGTCGATGTAGCTGTAATACTTAAATCTGATAGGCTAGATACAGTACCAATACCGCCCCTTGGTAAAGTTACATCAGCATTACCTGATCCGTCTTCAGCGGTTATTGTGATCGAACCTGACGCAGTATTTAATTTCAATCCCATTGTGTACCTTAGAGTGGACGTTTTTCTGAGTAGGTGTTAACTACTAACTGTGCATTAACTGGTATCGTCAGGGTAGCTGCAGAATCTATAGTAGTTCCACTACCTGTTTCATATTCTACACTAGCATCTAGAGTCTGATCTACATTTATTGTAGTTGTAGTGTACGAGTAAACTTCATTAACAGTGGCAGATACAAAAACTTTTGCATCGCCTGAGAGAGTTATAGCTGATCCACTATTATTGGATTCTAGTGCTCCTCTGGTCAGTGTTGTCCCACTGGCAGTATAGATACCCCTGCCAATCTCAAAGTTGTCTCCGTCCTCTATGACGTAAGAAAGAACATCACCATCTGTCACACCTGCATCAGCGAAACTTTGGTATCCTGTCTCAGCAGAACCTAGAGTTATAGTACCTGTCCCAGTTGTGCTAGTGGACATCTTGGCCCTGTTAACGAGTTTGACCATAAGCCACCTTATGCAGGATCAGGAATACCGATTGTGAATGAAGCTAGAGAGAATGTATTACCCGATGTTACGCTCTGAGAGGCGCTGAGAGAGCCTGTGGCAAGCAAACGAGAGTTTGAGGTGTCAACTATCGCATAATGCGTTGCAGTGCCTGTGCCGCTTACAGAGCCGTCTGAGATAGCAGCAACAACAACTTCCCTTCCTCCACCGCTACGATCAGTAGGGCTAGCAATGGAAAGTGACGTAGAATTACCTAAAGTATGGGCGCTAGTCGCTTCAGCGTAGGTTGTAGACTCTTGTGACGTAATATCTATGCGGTTTGCCTCAGTATCTAGTACTGTAAGGCCATTATCAAACACTCTATCTGCTAAACTAGCCATTTTCAGCTACTTTCTTTGGTGGAAGCTCTGCGTTAGCCAACAAAGCGTTAACTATGTCTTCTTGGTCGCTCAAATCTATGTTTGCACCGTTTAGGTTGCGTAAATAGCTACCAAGTTCACGTAAATCGTGTGGAGCAACGTCTCCTGCACAAATTTTAGGCATTAAATCGAAGTTTAGGCCGTTCATTTGCCATAAACGCTCAACAAGTTGCTTATTTAGCACATCAAAGATAGAATTTATGTAAGATTCCATAGATCGGAGGAATAAATCTGTCTTTGACTTGCTAAGAGCGTAAGAACCGTTGGCTCCTGCCCCCAACATAAGAAATTCAGCCATAACACTACGTGCAATATCGTGTTGATAGCGACTTATGATGGGATTTATGTCAATATTTCGAGATCCGTTGGAAGCAATAAGCTCAACGTCAACAATACGCTGATTTGTAGGCTTACCTTCGGCATCACGATAGACATCTGACGGCAACAAGGCGTAACCCTGCTCATTAAACTTAAGATCACGTAGAATCTTCTCCATTTGCGATCTAACAGAGGCTTGATCTGCTGTTGCGTCAGGACTTAGGTATTCTGCAGCAATTCTACCAATCGGTACACCATGTAACTCACGTTCAACTGCTATCGCTTCGATGTTCTGGAGGTTTTTAAGATATTGGTAAGCAGAGTATGCATTACGCAGGATAGAACGTCCAGATGGGTCGTTGTTCGTGTTTGTTGTCTTGTAGTGTAGTATTTTTGTAGACGGTATGAAAAGAGTTTTAATTCCGTAGTTTTGTTCTTGGTGGACACCTAGGACATCTCCTGTTGTCTTATCCACCTCGAACCGTTCTATTGTCCATTGCGCCCTAGACGCTAACTTACGGACACCAATTCTTCCATCAGAGTGCTTACTGTATTTCTTCGCACTTCTATTATCTGGTCCAAGGCGTCTTTTATATACAACCTCAAATAATGAGAAACCAAATGTCAAGTGCGATAGAGCCTCTGAGATGTGATCATCAACAGAATGTTCCATGTCTTCTAGTACAGATTTTACGAAGTCAGCTTCACGCTGTGCTTCATCTGTGTCGTTTGCAGGTTCAACATAGAAATCAACATCTCTAAGAACCTGTTCTGTGGCGTACATGATTGCGCCAATTGTGCTATCGTTGTCTCGCATCTCACGAAACTTACGAATAGCTCTTTTACCTTTTAGGTCTTGTAAAAACTCATCAGCACGGATTGTTCCTTGGCGAGTGTGCGTACCTGCCTGTCCAAGTTCAATCTTGCCTAGTCCTTCACTTAAATTCTTCATCGTTTATCCTAAGTGTATCTGGCTAAGACCTTTAGCATTTGAATAGGAAAGGCGAAGTGTGGGGTTCGTAACGCCATTCAACATAAGGTCAGTTAAGGCCCAAACACAAGCGTCTAGTCGATCTGGGGAACCCATAGAGCCTAATGGCTCCCAAGTTCTCATTTGCGTTTCCAGTTCGTCCAACCCTTTAGCATGTTTAACTTTGCCTCTTTCATAGAGCGCAGATATAGGTTCAGCCCTAGCCATTTTTCCTCTAGAGGCGTGTACAAGCCTGATAGGAACTGCTTCATCCTCTGCTTCAAGAGTTCTGCGAACCATATCACCGCCTTGATTGCGTTCTGCAACAATACGATCAGCACTATGTGCTTTATACAGTGATATAGCTTTTGCAGCCCACTCAGCAGGGCTATACCGATCTGTCGCATCTTCAAGAACATAGCCAATTCCATTTACATCTATACCTGCAACAATAAGTCCTGTCATATCAGATTCCGTCTTAGACGTAACAGCAGGATCTATTGAAACAACAATTCTATTTAGTTCGGGAATGTCTTTTTGTTCGATTGTACATTTGTCGAGGACTTCGGTTGTCCATAAAGCTCCATCAGCCTCCTCCAACATCTCTGCATAGAGTTCCTGATTACCAAGTCTTGTTCCTTCGTATTCTTTTTTAATTGTTTCAAGGAAAGGTTTGGCAAGGTTGTCTATGTTATCGAATGTAGAACCACGAGTAATGTGGCTCTGAGGTGAAGCTATCAAAGCCCTCATTAATTTAGTGGGCTTCGGTGTGGTAGTTACCATCACTCTTGGTTTGCGTCCAAGTCGTAAGGTAAACTGTAGCATGTCCCATACATCTTGTTGGTTACGCCATGCTGCAACTTCGTCTGCCCATGCTGCGTGAAACTGAGGTCCACGTAATCTCTCTGGGTCTTCCGCTGAGTAGAACTCGACTTTCGCTCCGTTCTCCCATGTGAGTGTCCTGTTTGTTGGTGACCAGTTTGGGTATCCCAATTTACCGCCACGATAGGTCTTATCGCCCTTCCAACAAACATTCAGAAACCCTGATTCACCTTCAACCATAACCCTACGAATATCAGAGTTAGTAGGAGCAACTGCAGCAATGCGCTTCTTTCCACTTTTGACTTGGTGTCTTACCCATTCAACACCTGCTCTAGTCTTTCCCCAACCTCGACCTGCAAGAGCAATCCAGATATTCCAATCACCATTTGGTTCTAGTTGCTCTGGTCTAGCCCAAAACTCCCAAGTGTGTTGGAGCTCTTCTGTTTTCTTTGGGCCTAGTTGGTCTAAAACTTCCTTGAGTTTCTCAGGGGGTATTTCTCTAAGGTCAGTCGCTGTTATTTTCATCGGGATCATTCTTGCCTAACAACATCATCAAAGTGTCGATAGCACCTTCATCAGTATCGGGGTCTTCTGATTGCTCAACTTCATTGATTGTCTGTGTAGGTGACCAACCACCTTTAGAACGTAGGTAAAACTCTGCAGCTTTGAAATCACCATCTAGAGCTTGCTGCACAATAACAGAGCCGACTTGTCCAACAACATCAGCACGAGTTTCGGCAATCAACTCTCCATAGATCTTATACAACGTAGCAGTAGAACTGGGAGCATATTGATATTTCTGAATAGATCCCATGATGTCTTTTACAGACACACCATTACGGATTCCATCCTTTATCTTCTTAGCAACAAGTTCACTGTAAGGGAGTGGTGGTTTCTTGTCCATATTCTTTACTTAGTTTAATTGGTTGATCCCACTCATCGGCAGAACTTTACTCTGTCAAGTGAGCTATTGGTACAGTTTGTTCTGGTTGAATGAGATCAACAAAGAAAACTTTCTGTATACTTAAGTATTATACTTACGAATTATTATTTATAAGTTTATAATCTATATGTATATATATTTATAAGTTTAAAACTTAAGTATTATACTTAAGTATGTCTCTCTACTTATATATATGTACTTTTTTTGTTGCTTTAGACACACAAATTTTATTTTTTTTATAAACCACTGTTTTCTAACGAATCTTTCTTGTTGACACACAGGTACGAATCGTTACCAAATTTTTTATTTTGGACATATGGGTGGTTACACCCCCACCGAATCACTTTGCGTATTATACGGAGGGTCCCACCTAATGTCAAGCATTATTTTAGATTCGGGGCAGATTTATTCCAAACTGTTGCAAAAATGTCACAAGGTTAACCATGTTGCACAATTACAACACATAAGATTAAAATTAGGTATTGACAAAGGTTTTTACTTGACACAGCGAGCGAATCGGCAGCACTCAGGCGAATCATTTCGTGATCACAAAAGAATAATCAAAAGTAAAATGTTATATTATAACACTCGATAAAGTATTGAATAGGCAACAAAAAAAGACGGCCCCGAAAGGCCGCCAGTTGAGGGAGTCATTCTATAAAAGTATATGTGCTATTCTACTAATTCTTTAGCTTTACGTTTGGACGTGCCATGCGCCACGATAGCAACCGATTTACCTTTTACACTGTTACCACCGCATAACTTGCATTGAGCGCATTGGACTCGCTCTCCTGCTTCCTTAGATGCAGGACATAAGATTTCTTTACCTTTCACCAGTTTATCAATTGAGCTAATGACTCTAAATGTTCTCTCACTACGACTCCATGCAGACTCCGCCTGCTCTAGATTATCCGCACTTGTCATGATCGACTCTGGCATTGTGTTTGCTTGGTGGGTGTATGCGGTCACATATTCACTAGAGCAAGTTAAGCTATCCCAAATGTATTTTGGTACTGCTAGAGGGTCACCATAAGAGCCTAAACGCACACCGCGCAATAGTCCGATAGCTCTTGTTTGCTTATGTGTCCTAGCGTCTTGATATATGCCTCTCTTATAGCTCTTATATATGTTGTTAGGTGCGAATATTAGATTAACGTAACATGTCCTATCTAAAGCTTGTCCAGTGTCTTTATTACTAGGCTTTCCCTTGTGTGGACAATTGCCACATATGCTATAATCTTCACCAGTTCGGGACGCTGTAACAGGGTCAATATCAGAGCGTAGAATCCATGTTTGCACCATTGAACCAGTCTTTTTGTTGCTACTATCAACAGTCGCTATTGCAACAATAGGTTTATTATCAAGCAATGATGGACCCTCGTATATGATATATCCGTTACTCATAATGCCAGTTCTCCAATTTTTACTAATTCTTCAATATAATCATTAAGTAAATAATCGCTTATAACTTCTTCAGGTAGCGTCTCGT
>Ga0098055_1000602_pt1 | contig 20943 bp, 23 predicted proteins | sample 17_taG_FD_75107 | JGI IMG/M metagenome (GOLD analysis project Ga0098055, IMG submission 75107) | Marine viral communities from the Subarctic Pacific Ocean - 17_ETSP_OMZ_AT15314 metaG | ecosystem: Environmental > Aquatic > Marine > Oceanic | place: Pacific Ocean | collected 2015-01-18 | reverse complement strand
TTCCTGTAGTATTCGTAATTGTTTTGATTCGGAGCATCCATAACTGGGTTTTCTTGACCTGCCCCTACTAAACTAGCTTGTCTAGTTGCTCTTGCTACATAATTAGATGCAGATATTGCTGTTTTTGCTGTTGGGCTACTAAACATTTCTGTAAAAAATTTGGCTACATTGCTGGGCGAGTTATTCTTTGCCATCTGCTCGAAGTAACTTGTTCCTACCTTGCTTCTCATAAAGTTATTAAAAATGTTCAATAAACCTATTGTAAACAAAGCAGAAGGCAGTCCAAACATAGTTGCTGCTGCTCCAGCTCCTGCGGTTGCCCCAGCTATAGGAACGAGCTTGGATAGAGATGCTCCGCTTGAGTTTCTTAATATTGCTCCTCTTAACAAGAACTTAGCAACATCTGGTAAAGGCTTAAATCCGTTGATAGCTTTAGCAAAAGTTACAAGTCTTTCGTATGTCATATCTTGCATTTGAGGTACGAGCTTATCATCTGCAACCCCTGAAGCTTTTAAAGTTTTATTAAGTTCTTTAATTCCTTTTAAACTTTTGGTCTCATTAATAATAGCTCGGAATCTTGCTTGATCAGAAGCTTTTGCTCCAGGACCTGTTCCGATTTCTTTTAAAAGTTTTAGCGTGTTAAATTCTCCATTTGATCTTAAAGACTCTATTAATGTTCTATCAAAAACATCTTCTATTTGGGAATACATTATGTTTGCGTATTCTTGCTCACCTCTTAACTTTTGGGCTTTGTCTAAATTTGGATTATTTACCATAATTTGTTTAAGTTTTTGTATGCCAGATGCGTCTTTTAAATAATAATTAAAAACTTCTGGTGTCTCTGGAGCTGTTTTACCCATACCAAATCCAGAAAAAGTTGGAATTTTAGAAGTTTCTTTACCTGTTACTCTTGTCATTCCCTCCAAAGCATCGTTGTAAACTTGCTGATTATAGCCTGTGTTGTCAATACCTCTGGCGTAAGCGGTAAGTTTTTCGTTATCATTCAAAAGTTTTATATTGTTTTTGTAGACCTCATCTGCTTCTCTTAACATAGTGCTTATTTGAGAATCTCCCTCTCGAATTGAAAAGTTTAACTGTTTTTGTATCGATGGTAAAAATCCTTTGTTTAAGTTTTCTGCTCCGCTCATAGACTCTTTAGTCCTTCCAAAATAATTTTTTGCTTGAATTTCATTTCTAAGTTGCTGTTGTAGTTCAAAAACTTGCTTACCTGTAAGTTGTTCTGGAATAGCTTGTGTGGTTTCTTTTTGCACAGACATTCCTGTTAATTTAAAAGGAACAGGTTTGGGTTGTATAAACTTTTTTAAAAAACCTGGTAGTTCAGTAGCAACTCTTTGAACTCCTGTTTTACCTTCGTTATTCAAAAGTTGCTCGTTTAACTCTCTGACTGTTGCCGATATACCTGGATTTGTTAAGACTTCTCCTGTTTCACTAACATACTTTGTTTCTCCTAGACTAAACTTAGCGCTAACAGGAGTTACTTTTCTTTTTATTGCGTCCTGTCCTCCTTTGAGCATTGCATTAGCGTCTCCATAAAGCTGATTTGCTTTTGTAGTATTTGTTTTAACTATTTTGTTAAGGTTGTTTACTAAATAAAGAGGAATATCTGTTTGTCTAGCTACATCTGCTGCAATCTGCCCATCTGGAGTATAAGTTTTAAATCTAAAATCTCCTTTTTCTAACTGATTTAAAAAGTTTCTGCCAAAAACTCCTTGTCTAATAATTGGGTCACGAGCTTCAAGTTTTCCTGTAAAGCCAGGAGCTATCTTGGTTGGGTCTAGCCTTGATGTTAAAGATTTGAGAAGTTCGGATTCTTGATTTCTAAACGCTGTTGTACCCCCAATATCAGCGGCAGGAACATAACCAGTAGCATCTGCTGCGCCTGTTAAAATGCCACCGCCCATTGGATCGTTTTTCATCATCTGATATCGATCAGCGGTCATGCCCTCTCTTTGTAAGTTAGCTTGATTAGTCTGCCTAACAATGTCTGATTCTTTTTTTGCTTTTCCGTATTTTTCAACAAAAGCATTTTTCCATTCTTTTGATTTACCGCTTAATTTTCCAAAAACTTTATTGACTCTTTCTTTACCTGGCGCTTTCAATCCTTTGGCATATGCCCAACTACCTTTAACTGCTGGTACAACCGCTTTGTCTATGCCATAGGAAAGTGTTGCATCTACTCCAAATTGTTTTGCAGCATCAATAGCTATTTGACTTCCAGGTTTAGTTATTTCATCTTCATCTGCAAAAAGTTTGTTTGCTGTGTCAAAAAGAACTTGTCCAGTAGCCGACCCAGTACCAAAACCTACCGCTCCTCCTCCAGGTCCTCCAGAAGCAAAACCTGCCATATATCCAGGTATGCCTAAAGCAAGTTCTGCTACAGTCTCTAATGCGTCTGGCAAAACACCAGGATACTCGTCAGGTTCAATAATTCCTGTGTCTATACCTACTTTTCTGATTCTTGTGTAATAATCTTTTTTGGACAGCTCACCTCTTCTAACCAAACTAATGCCTTGTTTTTTCTTAAAATTAAAGTATTTTTCTGCTTTTATTCTTGCGTCAATAACATCTGCGTTTGTATAATCTGCCATATTAATAATCTTCCTTCATAAAATCGTCTATAGTAGCGGTATCAACGCTATCTGTAGTCATGTCAAAATCTGATCGATACTCAGTACCCTGTCCTGTTTCATCTTGTAATGTGCCTACAATATTTCTTAATCTTGCAATAATGTATTCTTGGTCAGCTATAGCCCTTGAAACTTTGCTTATTCTTGCTTTATCACCTTGTGATTTTGCAACATCTAACAACCCTCTGTTTTTAGTAATTTGCCCTTCAAATCTTCCAAGCAATGCTTCATATTTTCTCATTTCTGTTATATCTGATGTAAAGGTTTCAGGTGAAGGTATTTCTTCAGCAGAAAGTTGTAAGTAGTAAACTGATGGTCTACCAGATACTTCACTCGCTGCTGTTCTTAATATTTCTTTGTTAAAAGCAGATAAATTAGCACGAGCTTTGCTTTGGTTTGAAAAAAGGTCAATGTCAAACATTCTGCCTATACCGCCAACTCCATACCCAAGCGCATCTACAGGGCCAAAACCATATTCTGCTAACTTGTCTTTTTCTATAAGCTCATCGGTATATTCTCTTTTTGGTATTGGTACATTTCCTTGAGGGTCTAATTCGTTTTTTAGTTTTTGTAATCTTAAAGCTTTCAATTGTTGATCTAGATCAGGACCAAAAGTTTGTCCAGCGTCTAAAGCTTTTAAGTATTGAGTAGCAGGGGCTACACCTGGATTTCTGTTTTCATTCAATATTAAAGCCATTTTGATGAGTCTTAGGTTCTTACTAGTGTTGTCACCTCCAGGTACAAAAGTGTCTAAAATACCTTTTCCTAGCTTATCAGTAAAATCTAATCCTTTATCTAAAAGAGATTCTTCTTTTTTTTCTGCCATTTTACCCTCCTAAAATACCGAATGTTCTATTTGCGTTGCCAGTATTACCGCCAATAGTTCTCATATCAGTAGCTGTTAACTGTATTGGTTGCGCTCCTCTTCCTGCTGATGCAGACGGAGGGTTTATACTTGGTTGATTTGTTTGTTCGTTTTTAGCTGATTGTTGCAAAATATCCATTAAAGCTTTGTTACGAGCTTCTCTTTCTTTTTTCTCTTCTTCAGTTTCTTCGGTCTCTCCAGCTTCTTCTTTGCCAGTTGCTTTTAGTGTAGTCGAGTCGAAAAGAGGATCACTAGGTAGTATTTCTGGATAAATGTCTCCTAGTAAACCAGCTTGTGCGCTAGGTAAAGGAGTGTTGGGTGCAAAAATTCCTTGATTTAAAGCAGGTTTTACTCCTCCAAGAGCCATTTCTGGTGTAATACGATTAGGTATAAATGCTTTTGTTGGTCCTCCAGCTTGATAAGTTCCATCAAATTGACCCACCAATGGTGCGTTTCTTGCGTAGTCAGGAATGACTGTACCAAATCTTGTTGTTTTTGGTAAAGGAAGCCCAGAAGCTTGTTTTGCCATTTGCTCTCTTACATAATCGCTTACTTTAGGCGCAAGACTTGCTCCTTCTTCTAACAAACTTTTACCTGCGTTAAAAGGATTTAACTCGTCTGGTATTAAGTTCATTGGGTTTAAATTGTCTGGGAGCATGTCCATTAGACTACCCCAAGATGATGATAAAAAATCAAACATATATTTCTCCTATACTAATAATCCTATTCCTGCACCTATTGCAGCCCCATAACCTGGAAGTATCATATTGCCCATTGCTGCTCCTGTAGCAGCATTAGCCAACGAACCTCCGCCTTGTTGCATGTTAGAGCCAGTAGTGGTTGCGCTTGTTGGTAATCTTCCTGTGTTAACAAGGTTTGATAAATTAACCAAGTTATTATAAGGAGCGTCTTGTGCAAACTGATACCTTGCAATATTTTCGTTAATTCTATCTTGCTCTCTTTGCTGTTGTATACCGCCTATTTGTGATCTCAAGCTATCTCCGTAGCCTAAACCTGCTTGTATAGTGCCTAGATTAGCAAGATTAATGCCTTGTGTTTTTAAAGCATCTCCATAAGCTCCGCCATATAATTTATTGAAAGCATCTGTTGCTGAGTCTCTAGCTTGATTGAAAGCTAACGATTCTAAAACGCCTTGCCTTGCTCCACCTTTGTTGCCTGTTTTTAAAGATGCGCTGTTAATATTAAACAGATTTTTTTGTAGCATTTCATCAATTGGTCTAACTGCTGTATCAAAACTTCGTTGTAGACCTGGATCGTTAAATACCTCATAAGGACTCCTTAGACCTCTTTTAAGAGCATCTCCGCCTACAGTCATAATGTCTGTGCCTAATCCACTCGCATACCTTAAAGCGTCTGCTTCTGCGTTTATCTGGGTATCTGTTGGAGGGGCAACTGTGATATTAGGGTAATATTCACTAGGGCCTTGCTCATACAGATTTACAGCTTCACCATAAAGCTGTCTAATCGGCTCTCTTTCGATAGCATTTAGTTCTTGTATTGTGGTTTGAGAACCACCTCCGCTTCCACCACTCATAATTGACCTCTCAATGATACGATGTTAATTTTTTTCCCAAGACTGTGTATATCTCTTTATATTCATAGTCTTCCAATTCTTTTTTAAATCCTTTTCTGCAAAACATTTCTAATGCTTCACAATTCATTTGTCTTGCCCACTCCTCGATTGTAGATAAAGTGTGCTTCCATTTCTTAAATTCTACTCCTCCTAGAGTAACTATTCTACAAACAGTTTTGTTTGGATAATCAATAACTTGTGTCGTTCCTGCTCCGTATATTTTTTCATTATCATCAAAAATAACCCAAAGTTGCATTTCTTCTTTTTCACACAATTCTCTAATATCTTCTAAGCTCAGTTCTTCTTGGCTCTTATCGTTGCCTAATTGTATGTATTTTGAGCATTTATCCCAAATTTTAGCTACATTACTAGAGTCTACTCCTGAGATATGCATCATCCCAGTTTTATCCAACTTCCAGCAGCGTTTCTAAAATAAATTCCTTCTCCGCTACCTGGATTAAAATTAGACCCATCTGCATATACTATATCTCCTTGTTTAATTCTTTCAGGAGCTACATTTCTAGTTTCTATAAAATTAACAGGTGTTTCTTCTAGCGCACCTTGTATCTTTTGAAATTCTTGCAACAAATACTGGGGTAAATCTTGCGGATCATCTGGCACAGGGTTTGGCGTATATTTAGGCGCTTGTGACATTTTTACTCCTAATCAAAGATTGTTTTTTTAATGTTTCCAATAATATCTAGTAAACCACCACGCTTTTTATTATAGTAAACAGAAGGTCTCCCACCTACCGCTAAACCTAACTCATTAAAAGAAGGTCTTCCATAAATATCAGGTCTTCCTGAAACATTAGGTCTTTCACTTCCATCATAATAAACATTAGGTCTTCCTCTTATTTCAGAAGGATATGGTTGTTGAGGAGGTACAGGAGCAATAGGTTGACCCATAACTCTTCTCATATCCATGTTTGCTTCTGGCGGAGCATACAAAGTCATATTCGGTGTTATACCAGGTTGATCTAAACCAGCTTGTTGTCTAAAAAAAGCATCAATTTGTCTCGGATCATCTGCACCAGAATATCTTACTTGATTACTAACACCTGGAGGTATTGGATATCCGTCTGGTAATACTCCTTGTGTATAGCCTTCAGGTATATAAGAACCTCTAAGATAATTGTTGTAATAAAACTGATTACCATCATCAACTGTGTTAATGGTTGACCTTCTTGTTACTTCTTCTCCTGTTTGTGGGTCTACTGCTGTTTTTCCTGTTCTTGGGTCTATAAATGTGCGATACGGAGAGTATTGAACATTGTTATACATTTGATTTTGTTTTAACAAAGGAGCAACAAAATCTATTTTTTCTTCATCGCTCATGTCAACAAATCGCTTTGGCGTATTCAAAATTTCTTCTTCTGGAAGGTCTTCGTAGACGCTGTCGTCTATTATGTTTCCTAGCGAATCTATTCCATACATATCTGCCATTATCTTTCTCCTAATACCTCGTATTCTATATCATATCCGTTTAATTCAAATGTAGTTGCCGTTGTGTTTTGAAACTTAATAGCCATGTATTTGCCTGTGGCTCTAGCATCTACTTTATTCTGTGTGTCAGGGTTTATCGTTTGCTGTGTTTTGTAGGTATATGTACCATCAGGGGTCATAGAACTTCCTACAAATACTTCAGCAGTTCCTGTGCTAGAAAACCTTGGGGTAATCTTTCTTATTTGTTTAACAGTATTAGTATTGCCATCAAGGGTTAAACCTTTTCTCTCTAAGATCATGGTAAAATCAGAACCAGCAAAATCAAATCCGTTGTCTGCTCTAAATAATTTTGTTTTACCTGTGCTAGACATTAAGATGCTAGTTTCTGTCGGATTAAACTCTCTTTGCCCCCAGTTTTCTGAAGTGCTATAAGTAATCCATGTTTGACTCTGTCCAGACCAAACAACAGAGGATGTACCTGGATTTACAATGCCTGTTGCAATGTGCAATATTTCTGGTAATTCTCTAAAGCTAAATGAGTTTGTATTGTAGTTCCATATTAAAGCTTTATTGCAATAAGTTGACCCTACTGTTGGATAAGACACCCATATTTCATTCTTTTGTTTGTTATGAGTTACAAAAGTGTTTGCATAATTGGTACTGTCAATTTCTTCAAAAAAAGTTCTTTTAACAACATTTGTTGCTATAGATTGTTTTTTTACACCATTATGAATAATAATGTCGCCATTAGTTACCACAAAATGGTTTCCATTATATTCTGCAACACAGTTTCTTGACAAAACACCTGAGTCATCAAACAGTTTTTGAAAACTAAAAACTAAGTTTCCGCCAATAAAGTTCATTAAATATGTGGTGTTTTCTTTATAAATTACGAAAGATTGTTTTAAAGGGAATCCATCTATTATAAAATCACCAGCATCTCCTAATGTTACAGAACCAGCATCGTTATCTGCTGCTGCTGTCCAAGTGCTAGGCAATGATAAGTTTTCTGCTGAATTTCCCCATCTAACTTTGTTTGGTAAACTAGACGATGATTCTGTTAAATTCAAAGCTATTAAGTAACTTTTGTAAGGTCTTATAACTTTGCAAGTCGTATTCGATGGCCAGTTGGTCAAATCACTAAAAGCATTTGCTCCTGTGTTTGCTAAACATTGTGGATCGTCTACTCCGTTACAAAGTATTGGAAGCCCATTGAATATAGAGCCAACCCAGTTCCCTACTCCTGTAAGATTAGTTGAGTAATCTCCACCTGACGCTCTTGTAAAATCAGTATGGTTAGAGCCATCGTATCTGTATATTTTGGCAGAACCAGCGTAGAACCAATAACTGTTAGCCCCAGTAGTCCAATTTAAAGAAAAATAAGGAGCTACTGTAGGTGTGCCAAATACTTGATCTTCACCTAAAACTTTTTTAGCTGCTCCATCCTCAAACCTAGCGTTTTGAGTGTGAGAAAAATAATCATTAGGCAAGACTGTGTTGTTTGTATCTTTAATCATTCCTTTCGGATTTAATACTTGAAAGGTTGCCATTACGCAGTTCTTCTCCACATGTATGCAACAATATAGGGTTGGACATTGTTATGCGCTCCATTACCGCCTACAGAACTCGTTGTATAGTTTGAAGTTCCAGAAGAAGCTCCTTGTGATAGATTTCCTTCATCTGAATCTGATGTACTCATTACTACTGTATGAGCATGAGAAGGAGTTTCTGAAAGAGATAGGGTGTGCGTTTTAGCACCACCAGTTTCTTGTGCTGTATCAAAATCACTATCTGTTCCATCTAAACCAACAATTACTCTACCAGCTCCGAAAGCTGTCCAAGTTCCAAAGCCTAATAGCGTACCTGGATTAGTTGCTACTGCTGCGTTAATGTAAATAGAACCCACAGGATATACAGCTTGTAAAGTTGTTGCTGTGTTAGAGCCTATAGTTATTGTGCCTGTAACTGTTAAATTTCTGACACCTGTAATATCTTTACTAGCATCTGCTGTTACGGCTTTAGATGCTTCTACTGTTCCAAGAGTCGACACTCCAATATAATTAAGCTGTGTTGTGTTTGCTGTAACGCCATCTAGTAAATTTAATTCTGTGTGTGTTGAAGTAACTGCCCCTGTTATCGAAGGGAATGTAGCTTTGACTGTAGATTTTACCAGTCTTATATGGTCATCACCCTCGTTAACTGGATCACCAGCTACTGGGTTTGAGCTATTTAAGTCTGATATATATGTTCCTGTTTCTAATCCCATTTAGTTTTCTCCTATGCACCTAATGCTATTGTTCCGTTAGTTCCTACCATTGGCATCTCAGCAAAAGCCATGTAGATATATTTACCACCATCTGTATTAGCTTTACCATCTGTTGTTGTAATTCTAAATCCATTGCTTTCAAAGTTTACAGTACAGTTAGTTGAACTGGTATTAGTACCAAATTTAATTGTTCTTGTTCTTTCGCCACCTAATCCATAACCTGTTAATCCTGATACTTTTGAAAAGTATTCTTCAGTAGCACTCCATTTTCTAATAAATACCCATTTTGGTCTAAATCCACAATAAATTTTAGTTCCTTGTGCATTGCCATTACCAATATAATATCCAATCTTACTGAACCCTTGTACTTCTGCAAAAGCATACCCAACCATTACACCACTGCTAGGATTTGTTTTAGCATTATCACCTACACTAAATACTGATGTTGTAGGTAAAGTATCATTCCAAAATGAAGCATAATCTTGCACTGAATCTCCATCCCATGCAAACTGTAGACCATCAGTTTGAGGGTCAGAATATATTGTAGTTCCATAAACACCTAGTATTCCTCTATCAGCTAATCCTGTGCTTTTGACTACTACTAATTTTGGAGCTACTCCTAACCCATGACCTAATGTTCCAGCACTGCCTGTGCCTGTCCAAGTTATTACAGAAACCCCTGTTGTTGTATTAGCCTGTACTGTAGATGTAATAGAGCCATCAGAGTTACTGCTGGTTGTTCCACCATTTGCTTTCCAACAAGCAGCAACATATTTTTGACTTGCATCATTAGAATTATTTATATTACCTGTTAAAGTAAATCCATCTGAAGTATAACTTGCTACATAATTAGTAGTATCGTTTGCATTGTTGCCACTTGGAATCCAATTAAAACCTATACCTTTGGTAGAATCATTTAGAACTGGGTGTCCATTACCATCATATCTTTTAATCCAAAGCATATCAGGTTTAAAACCCATGCCAGTAATTGTGGTTGTGCTATCACTTCCATCCCATGTTGGACAGTCAAAGTGTACTGATGCTTTTGCTACTGTTGTAAATGCCATGTTATCTCCTATCCATAAGTCTTAATATTCTTTGTGCAGATTGCATAGAACCCTGCTGGTACATCATATTCAAACGTACCCTGACCAGCATCGTCTTGGTTACCTGATGATACTTCTGTTGCTCCAAATCTTCCTTCGCCAAAATTACAAAGCATATGTTTGTTTACACTATCAGCTGCGTTATTTGTTGCTGTAATATTTATTCCCCAAAAGTCATCTCCTTTAGCAAACGATAATCCAGGATAATTTCCATTTGCTGGGTCTCCAGCACTAGATGTACTAGGAGCATTAAACCATGTGCCGTTTTTACCAAACCATATTTTGCCATTATCTAAATCAAAAGCACACATAATGATGTCGTTAGCACTTGCTACTGAACCATAGTTTACAGTTCCACCACCTCCAGCATCTAAAATATTTGGAGTGCTTTTCATAAGTTGGTAGCTAATTCCCTCACAACCATTTGAACTTGAGCTGTTACCTACAACAGCTGCTGAACCTGATTTTAAAAAGAAAGATGAAGCATAAGTACCATTTTTCATTATACCTATAGTCGCTCCTTTATCATCTGATGTTCTGTCTGTTTCAGATTTAACCTCAAAATACCACTTACCATTCTTAACCATTTGTGTACTATTTATACCTTTAGCACTTGTTGTTGTTCCTAAAAACGCTGTGCCTGAATATCTTATATGAGCTTTATCGTATGCTTGATTAGGGTCTAAAGTGCAAAAGTTATTGCTAGGCGTTGATATAGATTGTTTTAAATCTCCACTAACTGCATATGTGTTTGAGTTTCCTGATGAATCAGTACCTAATGCTCCACTATTTTCAAATTTCAAAAAGAAACCATTAGTTCCATAAGTAACACTTGGATTAAGTTTAGGTTTCCATTCACCTGTTGTGCTATCTGTTTCACCAAAAGTTGATGGGGTATAAGCTGTGCCATCTACAAAATGAAAATGAGCCATATTGCCTTGATGATATTGTATTCCACCATCATTTCCTCTACCTACATTATGTAATATATTGCTATTCCAATATCCTTCGTAGTCTTGTGCTGGATAAGTGCTGTGTTTAAGAGAAGTTTCTTGTACTCCATTAATGTAGATTTTAACTCGGTTTGTGTCTGTTGCTTGGGTAGTGTCCATTGCTACAACAATGTGATACCAACTTGTTAAATCCTTAAATTTTCTATCAGTAGCCATTAGCAGTGCATAAGAAGAACCTGTCCAAGACCTAAAATGTAAAGTGTCATCACCATCAAAAGCAAAATGTCCACTTGCATCAGTCGATATATCGGTGTTAGCAGTAAAGATAGGCCCAGCACCTAGCTGACTTCTTTTTATCCATAGACTAAAAGTCATAGTTCTTCTGTTACTTGCATTTGGTGTTTTACTTAAATATGAATTTGCCATTAGTTGAATTGTCCTGAGTTATTCATTCCTACTGAAATGGTTATACTAAATGCCCTGTCTGCTGTTTGTGCTTCTGCGTCAGTAGCCCTTAATGTAAAGTTATAAGTTGTATCACTTGTTGGGCTAGGAGCTGTACCTGTAATTGCTCCTGTTGATGAGTTAAGCGTTAAATTCATGGTACTTGCAGGTGTGTCAGTATTACTGGTTAGCACACTTGTGGTTTCTGAAAAAGCTACTGTTGAGTCTGATGAAGCATCTACATCTAAAGATACTGATGCCCCTGCTGCAACCTCGCCTAAACTTCCAGCAGACGTAGACCATGTAGGTGCGTCTGATACTGTGAGTATTGCTGATGAGCTACGAGCTGCCAAACCATCAGGATTCTCAACCCTAATAAAATATGTGCCGTCTGTAGGTAATGTCACATTGACTGTAAGCTGTGTAGCTGAATCTCTTGTAATGCTGTTTGGAGTTGTTATAACGCCTGATGAATTAATAAATTCTACATTAGGTGTAATAACAAAATTCGTTCCTGTTATTGTTAAAGATGTTGCAGTATTTCCCATTGTTGAGGGGCTTACCCCTGTAACAGTTGGGCTTGTGCCACCTGCTGCCGTAAAAGACAAAGCACCTGATCCATCAGTTTGCATTATTTGTCCAGCAGAGCCATCTGATGTTGGCATTTTAAACAACACGCCATTGCTATTATGCATATTAGAAATATGATGTATGTAATTACCCATATGAGCATGACTGCTACATTGATAGTACAATAGGTTTGGGGTGTACTCATCTACTTGTATTTGTGTGTATGCACCAGCAGTACCAGGTGTACCATTTGTTGTTACATTAGTTGTATAAGCTGTGCTTTTTGCAGCGTTTAAATAAAATCTTAAAGGGTGTCCGTCATTACTTGCATCAGCTTGGTCAAACCTATAGTAATAAGTTTTGCCTGTATCTGCACCATCAAACGCTAGAACAGGCGACTCTATGTTGTCTATAAAATAAGCATTACTAGAACCTACGCCTGTATACGGATGTGCACCTGTTTTAGTTCCAACAGTTACAGTATGAGTTATAGGGGCTGATGAACTACCCCAATCTGATTTATATTCACTAGCTCGTGTACCATTTAAATCTTCTAAACCTTGTGCTGTAATTCTAAGCTCTATTCTATCACCTGTAGAATAAGCTCTTGCTGAGGTACCTTCTTGAGCTCTAACAACTGTAAGGACATCACTAGACCTTGCAGTACATTTTACAACTTCTAAGTTATTTGAACCATCTATAAGAGTTGCGTAAAAATAATTTGGGCTTGCTGTAACTGGAAACCTAGCATTTCCATGACCTGATGCAAGAGTAATACTTGTAGCAGAATCCGTAATGCTGGAAGCTAATGTTGAATGAGCATTGTTTTTAAATAGAACAGTCATTAAACAAATCTCCTTTTATTAACTTACAGTTACAGTCCAAGTAATACCTAATGTATCCCCAGAAGCTTTATTAATTACAGAAAACACAGTCCTACATAGCAAAGTTCCGCTTGAACTTGCATTAAGTAGTCCTGCTTCAGTTATTGCTCCAGTGCCTGTTCCTGCTGGAAAAGACGCAACGTAAGCTACAGCATTATCAGTAACAGTTGTAGACGTAAGTGCTACTCGTCCTGCTTCACTGCCAAGAGCTGTATTCCCAGCTGCTGCTGAAGTACTACCTGTGCCAATAGCCATATGTGTCATAGCAGTAGCACTAGCATCTTTCATTCTAGATGCAATAAAGTTTTTTCCTGTAGTAACAACTAAATTAGGAACTTCTACTTCCTGTTTAATTTTACCTTCTGGATTGGTGACTGTAATTTTTAAATCACCTTTAATTTTTATTAAATCACTTATCATAATTTATCCTCTATTCATACCCTCCAGGATTAATTGGAGTTTGGTTAAAATAATGTCCTCCTAATGTAGTGTCATCTACATCAGTATACACGTAATTGATTACTAATCCACCGCTGTCCCCAGGTGTAACACTATCTGTTGGTGCTAAACTTGGTTGTAACACTGGTGAATCTGAAACAGAAAAACTATCTGATTTACCTGCAGGTGTTACATTTAATGCTGGTGAATCTGCTATAGATGGTGTATCTGCTAAATCATATTCAAACTGAACAACAATAACATCAGACACAGTAACTGGGTCTGGGTCTATATCAGAATCAGATAAATCAAAATCAACTTCAGATTGAAATATTTTACTTGGTGTTGCTGAAATAGTAGCTGTATCAGCTAGAACTTGTGAAAGATTAAATACTGGAGCATCTGATACAGAAAATGAATCAGTAGAAACTTGACTTACATTTATAGCTGGACTTTCTGTTATAGATGGTGTGTCACTTAAAACAGAACTTACAGTTTTTATATCTACTTCTGATATACTAACTGAAATACCTGCTATAGTTCTAGTTGGTATTAATTCATGGCTAAATGATATGCTTGTTCCTAAAGCTGAAGACGCAACAACTTCTGTTTCACCAGATACAGCTGAAGAAATGCTACTAACACTTACTGTAAATGATATGGCTGTTGCTGCTAAAGCGGATGTAAGTCTTATATTAGCCACTAGAAACTACTCCTTACTCTAAATTTTAATAAATCATATACTGTATGTAAGCTACCATTATAATTAACTATAATCTCTCCTTCATACGAACCTTCATCAACATCTAATACACCACCTGAAAAACTAAATTGTATCTTACCATCTGAGCCATCTGTTGTTTTTGCACAACTTATTGTAGATAACACTGATGTTCCACCTACAGCTTTAAATTTTACAGTTACTGAAGTAGTCCCAGCCGATAAATCTAGTGCTGTGTTAGCTACATCATCAGTTAAAGTTAATATAATTAACGGTAACTCATCTCCTTTTACTAATTTAATTACATCTGCCATATTTCACTACCCAAAAGGTTGTCCTTTAATTCTTATAGATGCTCGCCCTGCACCTAGATTAGCTCTAGCTCTACGCTCTGATAACTTAAATGCAAATTGTTTTGCATGATAAGAAGCTAGTTCTCTATCACTCCAGTTATTGTCAGGTAATACCAACAAATGCTGTAGTGCTCCATGCATAATAACATTTTCTAATTCATCTAAAACAGACTTATCCATACTATCTGCTGTTCTTAATGGTTTTAAACACACAATCATTCTTACATCATATGACTCAGTATCGTCAGGTACAGGTGCAACTGAAAAATGGTCTGGGTCTAATTGGGCTATATGCCTAGGTTTCGCTCTTGATGTAGTGGGTTGGTTTGGCCATTTAGGGTATAATTCATATAACTTATCTAATGTAACAGGAGTTAATACTTCATCATTTACAGTAGCTGTAATAAAAGCATGCACTTCAGCATTACTAGGACTTTCATATATATAATCATGGGCACCCACAACCAAACGTATTCGTGGTTGTTCATACCTCCAAGCTAGAGTACGTTCACACGCTTCGATTGCTGCATCACGAACATAATTTTCTACAACAGGTGTTGGACACCCAGGTACACTTGGTAATAATCTATTTACAATATCAATAAATGTTCTAGTTCCAGCCATTATGTGAGGTCCTCTTCAATCTTTTGTTTGTTAACGGGTTGTAACCCACCTGCTTCTGTGTCTGTAAATATTCTATTAGAAGCTGAAACACCTAATGCTTGTGTAAACGACCTTAAAAATAAGTCTGCTCTACCTGAATTAACATGTTCGTTATCAATAGACTCAGCTAAAAATACTGTACCGTCTACAACAGCTGGTAAAAAAGCGTCTGGTAGTAAAGCTACTGTCGTTGTGCCGTCATAAACTTGAGGAGATTGCGAATACTCTACAACTAATGTTTGATTAGCTGGAGCTTTAGGGTATATAAAAAATTTATTTGGATTTCTAGCATGTCTCATAAAATTTTTACAAGCACCTGCAGTATCAGAAACCCATTGAGGGTATGACTGGTCTAATACTTCTCTATTAACTTCCGTTACCCCATTACCTCCTTGAACAGAAAATACTTCGATTAGTCTTATAGAATCGCTTGGAGTTGATTGCAGTACTTCATTTTGTGTACATGCAACTGTACCCATATAAGCAAATAAATCAGGTCTAATTACTGCAATACGTTTTAAAGCTTGGTTTGCAAACCCTAAAAGTACAGTGTCAGAATACCTTTGTGGACTGTTTTCATCCTGTAATATTCTTCTAACTTCAGTAATGACATCATTTAAAATCATTTCTTCTTATCTATACCTTTAGTTGCTTCTTCTGCTAACTCTATGTTAACAGCTTTTTCGTCTTCAGGTATTACTTCTGTTTTTAATTTAACTTTAGTTTTTCTTGCTTTTTGTTTTTTTGGTATAAATCTTTCTGGAAAAGCCTGTTCTTCAGTCACTTCTTCAGTGTCTGGGTTTTCTGAAAGTATTTCATTCCACCCATAAATTTCACCATCTTTTTTATTTCTTAACCATCTTCCTGCCATTTTTGCCTCCATTTAGTTAGTCGGAGGGTTATAGTTACCCTCCGACCGTTGCTATGTTTTATTATGAACAGTCAACAACAACCGCCCATACTTTAATTACAGCGGTGTCAGTTACAGCACCTGATACACCAATAAGCATATCAATAGTGTCTGCAGCTGCAAAGTAATGGCTTTGGTTATCGCCATCTAGCCCTGCACCGTTTGATGAAGTGGTTCCCGCTGAGTTAGCATCACCTCCATCAACAAACAAATCAACATCACCACCAGTTAAACCGATGTCAAATGTTGATGCCGCACCTTCTGCAGTTACTGTAGTTGCACCTACCGCCAACACTAAAGTGTTCGCTGGTACGCTAAGTACTTCGATAGAATCTCCAGCCGCTAGTGCCGTAGCACCTGCTGTAGCTCTGTCCGCAGTTATAGTAGCGAAGTTTAAATTTACTTCCATGTAGCCGACTCTGTTAACGCCCTGAGCAGGATGTGCCGCAGAACCTTTATCAAAGCCATGCGAGTCTGTATATGCAGCCATGTTAGCCTCCTATTAAACTGTAACAATCATTGTAGCAAGAGCTTCAGGTTTAACGACTTTATAACCGTAAACTTGAAGACCACGAATGATGTTACCAAAAGTTGTTTCTGAACGAATTGTTTCCATATTTGTCATTTGTGACGCAAATGTAAACCCCATTGTGTGTCCAGCAATAACGCTAAACTCACTTCCGTTCTTATAAAGGTTATGACTTACATATACTGTAAATCTATCTATCATACCTAAACGACCATTTCTTAATGGTGAATTTCCGTCACCAGTAATAGATGCATCTTTTAAGTCTGATTGCTTGATTAAACCAGCCATCTTAGCAGGGATACATAAAAAACGACCCTGTTCAGGACAGTTAGCTTCGTCAAGAACTGTACCCATGTCAACAATTTTACCAATTACATTTGAAGTAGTAAGTGCTTCTGGAGTACCTGCTACACCAAGGTCAATGTTACCAGAGATAGCTCCAGCTGTTTGTCCTTTATTACTAGCATGTACACCAGTTAACAAATCAGTTAATACACGTTGGTCAATTTTAATCTTCATACGCTCTGAAGCGTCTTTAGACCATTGGTCCATCATTGCAATGTCTGATTGTACCTCATCTACATCATCTTCAACACAAGCGAAGTATTCGCCTTTGTCGATTAATAATTGTAATTTTGGTTTATCTGGGTTTTCAACCGCTAAAGTTTGACCTTTAACGTATGTTTTAATGGTGATTTCTGGAGTTGTACGGATATTGACCGTATCACCCATGTTACGAATTTCACCTTCGTAGTCAGTGTTTGAGATTGCTGATAACACAGTAGCATCATAGAAATTCTCAATTAATTTTCCAGACCAAATTTCAGGTATAAAGTTTCCTGTATACGTTGGATGACCTGGAGATGTTGCAAAAGCCATAATAGCCTCCTTTTACTATTAATTAACTATGCGACCTTCCCGCTGTGCAGCGAAAATGTCACGTTCCATTCGGTTACGCTCATCATCTCTTCCCTTATACTTACCCGTTCTAACATCTTTAAAAAATTTTTCAATGTCTTTCGGTGTATAAGTTTTGCCATCATTACTTACAGGTTGTCCAGCACGTCCTCGTCCTGGGGCAACTTGTTTTTGTAATTCTGCAGATTGCGTAGAACCTTTTCCACGAGCATTATCATCTTTACCTATATCCTTCCCAAAAGCTTTAAAGAAATTTACTACCCTACTAACATCTAGTTTACGCTGTGCGTCTTCTAAATAAGTTTGGCGAGTAATACCTGTAAGGGGGTCAATCTCAAGCAGCCATGACTGAAAGTCTTGGTCACTATTAATTTCGTTCCAATTAGGTACTTCATGGTTTAAAGTATCCCAAAACTGTTTTTCAGAACTAGTTTTTTGTTGTTGTTGGACTTGTTGTACCTGTGGTACTACGCCTTTCAACTTAGCTATTTCCGCTTCCAGTTGTCTAACACGAGCCAATTCTCCTGCTACTTCTTCCTTTGCTGCTCTACGCATAACATCAATAGAATCACCGTACTCTTTAACATCGTCTTCCGTAATTAACTTCTCGACTGGTGCCTCCTGCACTGGTTCTGCTTGTTTGTTAAGGTCTCCTAACAAAGTTTCTAATTGAGAAACACGGCCGTTTAATTGTCTGTTCTGAGCACTTAAGCTCGGAACTTCTTTATTATACATGCCTTGTAATGTTTTATACTTTTGTTCCCATGTATCTTTTTCTTCTTTTGTGTCTGTTGTGCTGTGCTCTTCAGCCTCAGACTCAGTTGCTTGTTTTTCTACACTGTCGGAAGTTGCAGTTGTATCTTCCTCAACAGGTACTTCAGTGGTAGTTTCAGCTTGTTTTTCTTCAGGCACTTTTTCTCCTGAATCTAAACCAGCAGTTGCTTCCGCTGTTTCTTTGTTAAGTTCTTTATACAACGCTTGTACATCCTCAGATTGTTTTTGAACTTGCTTTGGTAATGACATAATGTTTCGCTCCTAACGGTATGCGTTAATTAACAGCTGTCGTCATGACTTTGCTGCGTTATCAGGGGACTCTTTTACTAAAGTGTATATTTCTTTCAAAACCTGACACCGCCCCTGTGCAAGTGACACGTTTTGAGTAACATTGGGTAGCTGCTTTAACTCATGGTCTAACCATCCCTTCAGCCATTCCAGTGCTGGGGGGTGTTGGCGTGCCAATACGGCTAAAGCCTTAATAACTTCTGGGTCTGGTCTAATCAAGACTTACCTCCAGTGTTACGGTTACTAACTGTGTTTGCTTCCATTCCTCCTTTAGGGGAGCCATCTGGCTGGGTAGGTGTAGGAGATTGCTGTGCTTGTTCAGCCGCAAACTCTTTAGCCATCCTAGTCTGGTAACTTCCTTTCTCCCTAGAAGGAACGATTTCATCCACAGGCATTTGCAAACTCTTAGCCACTTCACGAAGTATCGCTGCACGGCCTTCTTTACCAACGATACCCATATCGATTTCATTGGCGGTTGCGTTAAGAAATTCTATTCTTCTGACGTTAACAGTTTCTTTAACTGCGAGATTGATTGCACCTTTTGGTAGAACCTCTACATCGCCTTTAATAGACTCATCTTCATCATATCGCATATTATACACAAATTGTCTGTGTACAACAGGTTTTATAACATCACTATCTATGTGCATAACCACTTGACGTATCCCTTTTCCTGCAGACCCCATCAACATTGAAAGACCAGACGCTGTACGTCCTGCTCCTTTTACGTTTATGTCGCCTTGTAAATAAGACGGTATGCCTGAGTGGTCATCAGCTAATTTAGCAAATCTTTCATACACACCCATTAATGTATTTGCATTATCGTTAGGTTGGTTAAACCTAACTGCAGGAGCACTAGAGCCTAATGGGTCATTAGTAACTTGCCATATTTTCCATGGGTGCATTTGTGTAATGTCTTCATTTGGTGGAATCCTTTCAAGGTTAACTTCAACCTGTGGCCCACTTGATATACCCATGTTATTAACTAACGCACGAGCTGCTGCATTACATACATTTTGTAAATCTTCTATAATTTCTGGTATGCCTTTACCCCAAAATGCACCTGGGCATTTAATAAATGAGGTTTTTGCATACGGTTTTTCACCTAATGGGTCATAATTTAATACTGCTTTGATAACATAATTACCTACCATCCACACGTTTGTATCATACTCACGAGCTTCATCAGGTACTTCATCTTCAGTTAATCCCCATTCTACAAGCATTTTACCGCTTACTTTACCCCAAAATTCTAATGCGTCATATATTTCTGTCGGTCTGTCAGACGAATGAAACTTTCTTTCTTCTTCATCTTTAGATAACTCTACATCTTCTGATATCCAAGAATCTCCATTACCATACTCTAATACTTTTCTAATAGCATCGTCATCATATCCTGGAACACCAACTAAATCTGCTAATTCTGTACGGCTAAGTGGGTGATGTTCAAATATATATCCGTCATTGATATTAGTAATTCCAGGTTCTGGGTATACTCTAAACGGGTCAACACGCTCAAACTCTGGTGCAATAATTTCATCAGCTTCTACTGTGGTGTTACCCATTTCGTCTTTAGTGTAACTTAACTTCCTTTGCCTACGAACAATAGGCCCTTTAATAAAAGCACATGGGTAAGTTACTAAGTCTGTAATAAAATCGTTAAATGACTCACCCCAACCGCCTTGTGCAAATTGGTCTTGTATTTTTATTTTCATTTTACGAGCCCTATTATCGGCAGCCTGTAATAATTTAAATCTATATTGTTGAGCTACCATTTCTCTAAGCTCTTCCATTTTTGCTGGGTCTGGTGCTTGTCCTTCAAGCTCTACTATTTTTACAACTTCGGACGCAAAACTATTTTGTAATTCTTGTGCATGCTCGGGTTCTAGCTCAGGTATTGGTGTAGACTGTAAATCCCATGGGGGAGTGCCTGTCTCTAATAATATATCACGGAGCCAACTTTCGGCAGCTCTACACTTAACTTCCGTAATCATCATGTATATATCAGAGCCACCTTGTGCTTGTATCTGGGCTTTCTTGTCAGCCTCATACTCACCATTCCTTTGGCGAAGTCCTTTAAGCATAATATTTTCGATAGGCTTCTTAGCACGTTTTGCTGCATCCCAACATTCACGGAGGTGTGCAGCTAAACCTAAAATCAAAGGCTCATTCTGCCTTTCTTCTAAAGCTTTATCAATTTGCTCTTTCTCTTTTTTAACGAGCTCTTCGTTACCTATTACTTGTAATACCATAATTTATTTAGGCTCTGGTTTTTTAATGGGTACGCCCATCATGTCTATATATTTATTCGGGTTCTTTTTAGAATCTTTTATTATTACAGTTACCTCTTCTTTAGAAGTATCTTCGTTTAAGAATTGTTGCATAGCTTTCATTCTTTCATCTTCTGTTACTACCGTTTTACCGTCTTCATACTTTTTAGTTTCTACAAGACCACCGCCTCTGTATTTTTTAATAGTATAATTTTTATATCCTGGCATAATTTACCTCCGATTTATTTTGAGTATATACTTTATTACATCATTGTCCAATAGAAAGAGGACCCTGCTTAGGAGT
>Ga0098055_1000595_pt1 | contig 21159 bp, 21 predicted proteins | sample 17_taG_FD_75107 | JGI IMG/M metagenome (GOLD analysis project Ga0098055, IMG submission 75107) | Marine viral communities from the Subarctic Pacific Ocean - 17_ETSP_OMZ_AT15314 metaG | ecosystem: Environmental > Aquatic > Marine > Oceanic | place: Pacific Ocean | collected 2015-01-18 | reverse complement strand
ATCTCCGCATCAGCTTTGGCATGAGCCATTGACCAATCGTCGGGCTTGTTTAGCATGCGCTCCAACTCACACTGTCTGACGTACAGCTTCTGTTGCATGATCTCTTGTGCGGTCTCTTCCTTCATTGGCTTGACCACCTTGCGAGGTGTATCGATACCAAACAGATCGGGTGTAGCACTAGCCTTCCGCTTAGTCGTAACAGTCTTGAACACTGGCTTTGGCTTGGGCTTCTCACCAATGCCATACTTTGCCAACTCGCCTTCAACAATGGTTTCGGATATATTTTTAGAATGGTCTGTCATAATCAGCTTCCTTTTTGATTGGGTATGGTTCGGCTAAAGCGATTGCCTTAACCTTTCGATAGTCACGCAGTCGAGTGTTTGAGTCTTTAACCCTACGACGTACACGTTTCCAAAAGCTAAGTGGGCGACCTGGTATCAGGCCGAACCACTCAGCAGGGATGCGTAATCCCTTCAACTTAGCGGGCGTTGCGGGCATCACGAACACTACTTGAGATGAGGTCAGAGTTATCAACGTGGAACCTCTCACCGAGGAGCATCTTGCCAAGCTGATCCATCACATGCTTGGACAGATCGTCTATGTCTTGGACGACAACGTAGCGAGGGAAGAACTGCTTGACACAATCATCACCGATACCGATGCCAACAGTGTCAATGCCATTAAGCCCCAGCCACTCGACAACATTTCTTGTGTGCTTGTAGCAATCACCTGATCCGTAATCGTTACTGTAGTTGGGACGACCATCTGCCAAGATCATCATCACCTTGCGTTGTTCTGGTCTGTCCAACAATCTGTCAGCCGCATACATCCAAGCGTCACCGTCAGCATTGGTAGCCCCAGTGCTGTAAGGCATCTTGCCGATAGCACCACGACTACGTTGCAGTGGCTGGTCAAACGGCTTGAACATAACCATGCGGATGGATGACTTGCGATTGTATCTTCTAGTACCAGAGTCTTTGAACACACCCTTGCTACGACCAGCAGTATTGTGACCAGTGATCTCAAGAGCGACACCAGTGCCTTGCAGTGCTTCACCAATCGCAATACAGCAGTCGGTTGCTAGACTTACTTCTGCACCACCCATAGAGCCAGACAGGTCAACGCATACAGACACAGCAGTATTAACATGGTCATCAATTACTTTGTGTCTGAATACGTTGGGGTCAAACCTCACGATGTTAGTTAGCTTGCCAGTGTCTAGCTTGCCATGCCTCTTACGAGGCTCGTAGCGGCTACGTTTTTGTGAGGACAAAGCACGTTCAAGCTTGCGGCGCATTGTACCCAGCTTGTTGCCCATACCTTTGAGCCGTCGTGCATACTCACTCTCACCGCCTACCAGTCTGGTTGATCTGGTGGCTTGCATACCATTGAACTTGGTCTTGTCCTTCAGACTGGTGAGCCAGTAGTCGGCATCCTTGCAGAATACTAGGTGACGACCACCTTCGATCTTCTGCTTCATTATCTCCGACGTAACATCTTCGATGGCTCTGGTCAGATCACCATCAATGGCTGGCTTACAGTTGTTGGCTTCCCATGCTGTGTCAATTGCACTATCACAGGCTTGGTCATACGAAGTCTGTTTGTCGTTACCAGATACCTCACTGGTAGTGGCTACTTCTCGGTCTCCGCTAGTTGGGTCTTGAGACTCTTGATCTCGTTGTCCCTCGCCAGAACCTTGACTGCCATCTCCAACAGGGCTTGTTGCATCTGGAACTGTAGAACCTCCAGCAGTTCCTTGATCTCCCTCTCGTTGAGCATCGCCATTGTCTTGGCTATTTGTGGCGCTCCCCCCTCCTCCAACAGTCTTGTCATTATTGCTGGAAGATTGGCCGTTGTTTGTTTGTTCTCTTTGGTAGTCATCTGCAATCCTCTCTGCAAGTTTGTGTAATTGTCTACAACCACGGTACGCGGCTTGTTGGTCTACGTCTCCCATCCCTGTCACACCAGTAGGCAACGTCTGAACAGCATCAACAATGATGTTGACCCTCTTCAGTATGTCTGCTGGCAAAAGGTCTAGGCATTTCTGCATTGTATCTGATGGATACCCAAGCCGACGACGACCCTCCCAAGTCACTGCGACTGCCGCAATCTGAGCAAAGTCATTGACCGCATCTGTGTACCCTTCCTTGCCAGCATTGTAGTTGTCAAGGAATACTTGGTTGACTGCATGTGCAGTGTGGTCAATAGCTTTGGGCAAGCCGTTGTATAGATCACGACCACCCATCTCAATACGGATATCCTCCATAGCATTGGCTAGTGACAACGTGAACTTGCGCCCATCTATATGCCATTGACGACACATGTTCTCTGTCTCACCACCGAACTCGGTGAGCAGATTGTGCAGTGTCTCGTGGTTGGCATAGCCGCCAGTCACCAGTCCCTGACGCTTAGTGATCGTAGCGTTAGTCGGCAATGCTGGTAGCACTACGTTCTCACCATCAGTGTACGCACCGTCACCAGCAAAGCTGACAGTGGTCTTGGATTTTCTTGAGAGCGTGGACACAACAGCTTTCGTTGCGTCCATCAACTCTCCACCAGAGCAGTAGGCTGTATCCAAGTCGCCAGTGTCTGGTATGTATGTGATTTTACGTTGTGATTTTCTCATTCATCTCTCCCTTAGTATGAGAATACGCGGTCAGCCATTTCGATAACGGTTCGAGTGCTGTCTGCTGGTGCGCGGTCAGTGATAACAACCTCAAGCGATTTCTTGAGTGCTGTCTTGCGGTCAGGCATTAGCTTGGACATATGCAAGTAGTACATGACCAAACTGTCCATGCCTCGTGGTGATATGGTGGTAGACAACTCGCCAGTCTTGAACGCTTGGCGTATCTCAGTGCTGAACTGGCACATCTCGGTAGCCTCTGGCTTGCTCAACGTCGGGTACTTGTTGCATAGCAACTTCTGCTCAGTGGTTTTGTCTAGGTAGTCAACCTCAATGAACACACCGAAGCGATCCAACGTAGCCACATTCATGGGGCGAACACCTTGATACCAGCCATACTCGTCACCCTGTCCGCGGCTGTTAGCAGTGGCGATGAAGCGGAACAGTGGGTGTGATTGAACAACACGACCACCATCCTCGGTCAGTACCAATCCCTTCTTCTCCAACGCACGTTGAATAGTGAACAACACATCGGCTTGTCCTGCATCCATCTCGTCGAGGATAAGGAATGATGGCTGTTGCATGGCTCGTGGTAGGATACCCTCAGCATACGACGTAACTGGTACACCGTTCTCAACGACCAACTCTTTTGAGCCAACCATATCGCTACGCTCGATGTTACTATCGAGGTTTAGTCGGTGAACAGGGAAGCCAACTCTCGCCGCAACTTGTTCAGCCAACGTAGTCTTGCCTGTACCAGTGTGGCCATGTAGCCATAGGTTCTGCCCGAACAAGTGAGCAGACAAGAACTTGATTAGGTGGTCAGGTCTGAACTCGTAGTTGTCATCAGTGTCGGGGCATAGTGGGTGACGAACCTCATCACCACTTGCATTGCGCCATACCAACGTAGGTATCTCGAAAGCCAGTGCTTTGACCTTGCGTCCAAAGACTTTACCAGCGTCAGCCATCACAACCTCGAAGGTCAGGTCATCATCCACACCACCAGTAGGCATGGCTGGCACGTTGCTTGAAGCATTGGATAGCCTCGTGACTTGGTTGGATAACTCCATGACCTTGGATACTTGCTCGTTGAACTGGTCAACCATCTGGTCAAAGGACAGGTTGTTGTTCTGTTTGAGCAAAGCATCAATAGCTGGCTTGAGCGTCGGGTCAATAGACCACGAAGCCTTCGCTTGAGTAGGCTCGTCGCTTGGCTCTGCCGTTGGCTCGTTGTCACTGGCTGTAAGTTTCTCCATAGATTGCTTGATTGCTACGGTATCAAAGTTGTCTGAGTTACTCGCCATTGCTAGTAGCTGGTCAATGTTCTGCCAATCTTGAACACCGCCAATGCTCATAAGCTGGACGGTAGCGGACACTGCACCAGCGTAGTCATCCCCTCTGGTAGTCGCTACGTTCATCGTGGCCATGATGTCCCTGACTTGTGACTCGTCGGGGTAAGTCACTGGGTCATGGCTGTTTGCGAATCCGTCCATGACCAGTGTCTGATTGTGTATTGCGACACAAGTATTTGCGTACATCATTTCGCTTGGGTTAGGTACAGACATGCTATCTCCTGTTTGGTTTGAGTTTTGGTTTGGTTGTTGTCCGTGGTTGAACACGGCGTTGTTTTGGTCTCCAGTTCCTGCCAGGTTCCTTATGTCCTGACATATTGATTTGCCATCTTTACTGATTGTTCTGGGAAACCCCCAAGACTTGCCAAGACCTCTACGTTTTGGGTGACAGGTGTTGGTATCATTGAGTGCGGTGACAACTGCATTGAACCAGTCAGTGCGATAGTCATGCTTCGCATTGCCTGTGGTGTCTCGCTGATGCCAGTCGTGCAGAGCCGCTTGAATCAAGCTGAGTAGAACGCAGTAATCAACCTTGTCTATCCACTTGCGTAGACTAAGTTGTGAGTAACGTATTATCTCATCACTGTATGAGTAGTCATGGTCTACTAGCATGACAAAGTTATCAGCGATGAACTTTCGTAGGTGGTTTCGGGACTGATTGCCATCCATACCTTGGTAGGTATTGAGGAAATCAGTAATGGATGCTCGTGTAAGCATTGTTTACCTCGTTTCAGTTTCGGTTTCAGTTTTAGTGGTAGGCTTAGTCGTCTTGGTGTTTTACCCAAGTGAGGAAGTCATTTAGTGCTTCATAGGAGTAGAAGATATGTTGGTCTGGCTCCTTGCCTTCTTGCTCCCTCACATCTTCAAAGTCACGTTGCTCATCTGAGTATGAGTAGTCTCCGATTTCCTCAAGGTGAGGCATGACATCAATGAGAGCGTTGCTCATGTCGTCGAGTTTCTCTCGTAGTTCGATGACTGATGCTATTAATTCACTGCCAACTGTGTGAGGTTGACAAGTGAACTCGTTGGTCAGCCTGTATTCGATGTCTTTTAGGTTACAGGCCATACCATAGAGGGGGCTGTCTTGTGTAACTGCCATCCGTTTCTCCATGATTAGTGAATACTGCGAGTGATGAACGCTTGGTGGGAATGTCGCAGATACCACCCACCCATTGCGAACGTAGTCATGCACTTGGTCATAGACTACATACCGTAATGTTCTTACCCGTTGCATGGACACATAGCCCAAGCAAGGAAAATGATTATGCACACCTCCGCGGCGTAGCGTTTGAACTGAGTACCGTCGTTCATCGCCACGTTCCCTTCGATGGTGTGTATGGCACGAACAGACAAGAGTTGGTCTCCCAAGTACCGTTCGAGTGGTACACTTTCTCACCACAACCAGCCAAGAACTCAAAGGCTACTACTATCATCACAATGTAAACGATGATACCAAGGCTGATGTAGCCGAGCGCTTTGGCTACTCGTTGTGTTAGCGGTTGTTGTGGTGGCAACGTAGGCAACAAGGTTATCTTTGTACGTTTCATATTACCCTCCAGCGACAAGGTTAATGGCAAGCTCAAAGGCAAACCCGATTAAGTCAATAGCGAACATCGCTACATCAATTTCTAATTGTGTTGGTTGCATAGTTTGACTCCTCTGTCTCACATATGTAACAGATGGGCTACAGATGTCAAGAAGATTGCAGTCCGTAGAAGCGACGACGATGGTCATCAACCTCTACTGTTGACAGGATGTTGTTGTTTAGAACGGTGTCACAAATGGACTCGAACTCACAGGTAATCTGGTTGAACAAGAACTGCTTGCTTTCGCCCTCCATGAGAGTGGAACAAGTCTTTGCTCTTTCCAGCCAATAGGCCAAGGTTGCACGAGATGTTTCGACCATTGTGTTGGTCATTGCTCTGCTAATATGCTTCATACAAGTCTCCGTATGGGTTGGTGTGTGTAGGAAAGAGTTATTGCGAAAGGGTCATAAGCGTGGGTCACGACCTCTCCCCGACCATGCGGTTCAAGAGGCTCGCTAATGTCCAATGACTTGTTATGCCCTGTTTCGCAGTAACTCATCAGGCATGGCTACGATTGCCATACGACAGGGAAGGGGACACCGAAGCGTCCCCCTTTGTTAGTCCCAGAAGTGACCGAGGTTGGCGGCAACGAACAACATGGCGGCTTGAGCCTTGAGGTGGTAGTCAACCGTAGGCTTGTCGTCATCGTTGTTGTCCCAGTGGTCATGGTATGCAAGCAGTGCATAGCCATGCTGTGTCAAGTTACCAACCCAGCTTTCGTAGGTGTAGTCAGGGTGGTATGAGTTGGTGTGTTCGGCTAGGAATATCATCCGTTCACCGAGCCACTTGCACAGGGTGATGTCGAGCGAGATGCAATCCTTCCCCATTGGTGTTCCCCAAGTTGAGGCATAGCGTTCATCTCTGCTCATCGGTGCGTTCATTGGTATCTCCTTCGTGGTTGTGGTAAATGAACTAAAAAATGGACAAAAAAAATACAACGAGGACAGCCGAAGCCATCCTCGTCGTTGGTGTTGTTAGGCAGTCATCGCTTTGCCGATTGCACAAACCTTGTCGTAGGCTTGGCGGTTGGTGTTAGCTTTCTTGGTCAGACCAGCTTTGTACTGGCTGTAGTCCTTGGTTGGGTTCTTGCGTTGGAACCAAGTCTTGAAGCCAGCATCGTTGGCTCTGTTGCGAGAGTATTCATTCTTCCGAAGCCTGAACAACAGGAAGGCGGCAATGTTCCGAAGGTCATCGACAGAGACCTCGAACTTGCCATCGAACCAAGCCGAGATGTCGTCGGCAGAAGTTCTGTTGAGGTCGTAGTTCTTGCGACCGACCTTGACGTTGACAGCGCAATCGGTTGAAAGGGACTTGGATGTGAATGTTTTGGTTACAGTTATCTTGCTCATTGGTAGTATCTCCTGAGAGGGTTGGTTGTTTGTCTCACTGAGCCAGCGGCATCAGCGACACAATTTACTCCCCCCTACCCCCTTTGGGGGGTTCGACGACGAAGCCAAGTGTCTGATATGACAGACAACTACACTCTATCCCCCTATTAATTGCTGATAGATTAGCAGTATCTCAGAACTATCTCCCAATATAGCCCTTAGAAGGCTACAGAACTATAACAAAAACAAACACTTAGCAGTAGTAACTGACAGATATTTGTCATAAGTAGATGGGGGGGGTGGCAATGCCACCCCGCCGACGGGTTTCCTGTATGCCAGTCACCACCATTCCGAATTTTTTCACCTGATTTTGAAAACGATGTCTTACATTTGTAACAGGGACGATTTAACTTTTACTGTCGCGTTATTGTTACAAGCAGAAAATATTTGAGGAAACCTATGGCTAATGTTAAGAAAAACCCACACCCTACACACGGGACGGGACTGCCAGCAGTTACACCACAACAAGTTGATAGAGTTCGTCGGAGTGTTCTTGACGTTGTTAGAAAAAACATACCAGTCGTAAGAGAAGTTCTTGATGGCCAACGCAAATGGGACAACCAACAAGTCCGTTTGTTTGGTATGATGCTCAACAAGGTAATGCCTGATCTTCACCACAGCTTTAACCAACACACGGTAGAAAACAAAAACGTCGATGAGTTGACTGTCGATGAGCTAATGGAAATTGCTCGTCAAGGAGAAACAATCGAAGGAGAGGTCAACGATGACGATAACGAGATCGGAAGCGGCGAAAAAACTATTACAGATACAGCAAGCGAAGACGGACTTCAGGGGGTTCGTGAAAGCCCTAGCCCCATCGTTTGAGTTGGCCCCGTTCCAAGAAGAGCTTGTAGATGTTCTCAACAGACTTGAAAATGACACGCTTGGAACAAGACGTTTACTCATCACTATGCCGCCTCGACATGGTAAGTCATGGTTGGCTTCTACTCTATTTCCAGTCTACTACCTTGCAAAGAAGCCGAATAGAAATGTTCTCGCCACCTCATACAATCAAGACCTTGCCAAAACATTCGGCAGACAAACACGCGACCATGCGCGGGAGCCTATTGTCGGTCAGGCGTTTTCTGACTTTACGTTGTCTGAGGAGAGCCGTGCTGTTGACGACTGGCGCACGACGATGGGCGGAACTTATTACGCGACAGGCATCGGCGGTTCTACAACAGGTCGTGCGGCGACGCTCCTATTAGTAGATGACCCTATCAAAGCTCGTGAAGAAGCCGACAGCGCAACACAGCGCAACAAGACTTGGAGTTACTATGTCTCTGCTCTAACAACTCGTAAGCAACCAGAGCCAGACGGAACTGCGGCAATTGAGATTGTCATCCTAACCCGCTGGCATCCTGACGACGTAGCTGGGCGCTTGATGGAAACGGACGACTGGAGAGAGGGTGCTTGGCATCATGTAAACTTCCCAGCGGTCAGAAAGGTGTCAAGCAATGTCAAGAGGTCAGTGGCGGAACTCCCAGAAGACGATCCTCGCTTCATACCGCAGGGTCAACTCAGCAAGGTCTCTGTCACAAAAAGACACTACCAAGATGAGCGAGAGGAAGCACTCTGGCCTGAGAGGTTCCCTCTTGAAGAACTCAAGAAAAGAGAACGCCTAGACCCCAGAGAGTTTGCGTCCCTCTATCAGCAGTCACCTTTCATCCGTGGCGGTAATATCATAAAAGAAAGTTGGTGGCAGTGGGACGACGACAAGCCTGACTGCAACCAGCTTATAATTGTAGCAGACACCGCGTTCAAGAAAACCGAGCAAGCTGACTTCTCCGTGCTAATGGTTATGGGGCTAGACAGAAACGGTGACATGCACATCCTCGACCTAATAAGAAACAAGTACGACTTCCCTGAGCTAAAGAGAGTCTGCACACAGGTCAATGCCAGATGGCGCGGCAATGGATTAAGGGGGATGTACATTGAGGACAAGGCCAGCGGTCAATCCTTGATACAAGAACTAAGGAACCAGTCAGGTGTGTCTGTCCTTCCGTACAAAGTTACGGCAGATAAAGTAGCTAGGTTAAACGCTGTGACGCCTCTAATAGAAGGCGGCAGAGTGTTCCTTCCTCGCTCTGCACATTGGCTGGACACATTCATGCTGGAGTGCCAAGCTTTCCCTAACGGAACAAACGACGACCAAGTGGACGCTTTATCTATGGGACTTGATGTATTATCCAGAATGGGCGGCGTTGTAAATGATATGTTTAGTGGGACGATGGATGTGTCTTCGTCGCTTAATAAACAGTTTGACCAGAAGAGCGACGCTACCAGTTGGTGGGAAAAAGCCGCTAAATCGGAAGACAAGTACATGAAGTCTTGGGGTGAAATGTAGATGCGTTATAAAGATATAAAGCTTGATAAGCATAACATGGTTGTAGACCTGTCCAACTTGGCAGAGCCTCTAATGGACTACCAAGACATCTCCGACATGCTTTCTGATGAACAAGAAATAAAGATTGTTGATTACGTCCGTGCGCTAACAAAGATGTCCTTTGAGCGGATTAGCCGACGGTACGATCATTGGCGGGACGCTGACCGCGCTCACGACGTATGGGTTCCAGCCGACAGCACGAAGTTTCGAGAGAAGGCAGTGGTAGCCGACACTCGCGCAATTGCCGACACAGTTATGACATACCTTATGGCGGCGCTCGCTGGGCGTAACCCTATGTTCCAGCTTGAAGGTCTTAACAGGAAGTCTCGTAAAGCCTCTCTTATTCTTGAGCGCCTTTTGCACCAGCACATGCGTCGTACAGCAGGGGAAGCCCGCATAGCGCAGATGCTTATGGACAGCATAAGATACGGCTTCGCCCCCACAAAATGTATATGGGACACAAAGACAAACACTAATCAAATCATTAACTTCGATCCTCGCAAATGCTTCCCAGACCCACGGGTACAGTGGGGAGATTGGGATCGTATGCAGTACGTGGTCTTTACAGACCACATGTCCACAAACGCCTTGTACGGATCAGGTCATTACCCCAAGCTTCAGAAATATCCTGGCCTACGTAGCAAGCACAACGCCAACTTTAAGTCAGGTTGGGATGCCCACCGCTGGGTAAAGGAAGAGGGCAAGGGGTTAAATATCAATCCTGAAGACCCGAAGGGCGACGAGAACGGCTACCACTTTACCCTTGACGACACACGAGTAATTGATGAGGCGTGGGTTAGGTTGAACGGCTACGAAGTCGGACTACCTCAGATAGAACAGCTATGGGTTCTCATAACCATTCTTGATGAAGACGCAGTAATTCGTATGCAGTTGAACCCATACGGCAGGCAGTTCCCTGTCGCTTTTGGTGGTCTGTACAACGATCAGCACAAAACATACAGCCAATCTCTTTACGATCTGTTGCTTCCTATGCATGAGATTAGCACATGGTTGCTACGCTCGCGTATCGACAACGTGCAAGCCGCGCTGAACAATCTTATTTTCGTAGACCCAACGTCGGTTAGTGTTCCTGACTTGATTGACCGCAACCCGTGGGGTGTAGTCCGAACACTGCCAGGCACAAAACCAGGTGACGGGATATTTATTGCAGAAGTCCCAGACGTGACACGAGGCCACTGGAACGACATATCTGCAATGTCAGACCTGAAACAACGTGTCAGTGCCGCGTCAGATGCCCAACAGGGCATGCCAACAGCAGATGGTGTACGAACTGCCACAGAAATACAGAGACTTACTCAACTAGGCTCTCAGCGCCTTGGTGTCCTTGCCCGTGTTCTTTCTGCTCAGTCAGTTAGGCCGCTAGTAAGGATGATGACAGCGAACTTGCAAGATGCCTTAGAATACGAAGGTTCTCTGCGTATGATGGACGGTCAAGCGCCTGGCGAGTTAAGCTGCATGATTGAAGACGGGTACATAGACTTTGACGTATCTATGCTTCAGGGCGATATCGACTACTTAGTAGTGGATGGTACATTACCAGTAGAGCCAACAAGAAACGCCGAGACTTGGATGAATATGCTTTCTGTAGTCGGTAAATCAGGTTTGCAAATGGAGTACAAGACTGGTCGTATAATCGAAGAAGCCATCCGCGCTATGGGTGTCTCCGACGTAGAACAGTTCAAGATCAGCAAAGAAGAGGCGGCTCAAGGGCCGACCCCTTCTCAAGAAATGGCCCTTATGGAGAAAGCCCGTGGCGCATCTGTAATGCCTGAAGAGCAGATGCAAAGGGAGATAGAAAAAGGAAACTTAAAGCCAGCAAGGGAGAATATGTAATGTCTAACCCGTCACCAGAGAGCCTAGAGAGTGCCGCAAACTTCTCAGGCATCCAAAAAGAATACGTAGACGCAAAGATCAAAAGCATAGCCAAACTACTTGTGGCCGAGCTTCGCGCTGAATTAGTACAGCATATTGGAGAAGCCGCGACCCCAACAGTAGAGGACAGAGTTCTCCTAGATTTGGTAAAACGTGTGTCTGATTTAGAAGATCGTTACAACGAGGACGACAGGTATGCCCTCACTACTGCTAAATTAAAACACTTAATGAAGAGTATGGGGATAGAATAGGATGGCCTTTACTAGACCTACTGGCGAACAGATAAATTTTCGTTCTGCCAACACTGGTACACATCTTCTTGACACCTACCTAGAGAACTGTGAGCTAGGGGGACGAACTCTTTACGCTTTGCTTGGAGATGTTTTCGACGCAAACGGAAACCCAGACCCTAACATCTTTGCTTTTCGGGTAGAGGTAGCCACACAAAAACTTCAAGTTCGTGTCGGTACTAGCGTAACAGCGCCTTGGATTGATGTGCCAGAAGGCACTTTCTTCAAGCCTACAGGCAACTTCCAAGTAGGCGCGGTATACCAGAACCACGACCTATTCTCTTTCAACGACAATCTTTACATAGTTTCTGAGCCTCACACCGCTGGTGCGTCTCCAGACTTGACCAAAGTTATGCTTGCCATATCTGGAGGAAACTCCATTGTGCCAGCGAGCAACGTGGAAATAGCTGGAAACTACAACTCTTTCATCAGGTTGAACGACACAGCCTCAGCTTATGAGATCACGCCGTTCGCTGACAGCAACGTATTTTACGGCTTAAACACTTCTGGTAACGAGATAGAGATTACTACTGTAGGAAAGGACAAAGTTCTTTCTGACTCTTCACTTGTTCAAAGTCTTTATAACTATGCCAGTGGCATCACCGACCCGCTCGTGACAGACGGCTTCTGGGACAGGAGCTACTTAGCTCCTAAAGCACCACCCGCGCCATCAGTCACCTTCTCTTTTATATACGGAGACGTAAACCAAGACGACAACTTCTCAAGTTTGCCAGGCTTTTCACATGCAACTCCTGACCTTGACGACGTACAAGAGTTAGCTAACATCCTACAGAACAAGCCTGCTCACGTTTATGACAAAGGTAATACAGCTTTTCCGACTGACTATTATCACTTTTGGCTAAACACTATAAAGCCCTACATCATTGCCAACCAAGCCACCTACGAAAACATGTTGATACCTTTAGGCACTGGAACAGTTCCTCTTTTCCAAGAGATTCAATCTTCTCAGGCACAGTCTTTTGACGTAGACGACTACGATGAATACATGATTTCTAACGGCAACCTAGACCTAGCGGTGGTCGATAATAAATTAGTGGTGAACATACTATGAAGATAGACGTATCTAAACTCGGTTATCGTTGGAAGGGGACTTATAACTCAGCTTCCACTTACGCGAAAGGCGACGTTGTTAAAGTTGGCGACGAAACCCATGTGTTCACTGACAGCACAAACAAGCGTAAGTTTGCTGTCGGTCAAACACAGCTAACGGAAAAAGGTTCTGTAGCCGTAGACAATACCATTTCTCCTGTCGGCGCACGAGGCAATGAACTTCGCTCAAAGGCGACGACCATTGGAGGCACGGCAACTTTCACACCAGAGTTTCGCCATTCAAGGGACAGGAACGGCACTAAGGTAAAAGAACTTGCCCACATGATGAGCGAGCATCCTCGGTATGCGGCGTGGCAACATGTGGCTGTTATGACAGACGGCACTGCAAGAGCTTGGGGTTATAACGCTTACGGAGTAAGCGGCATGCAGTCTGGCCCTACGGCGACAACAAACTACCCGTTTCTTGCTTCCGCGACAGCACTGCCTCTTCCTCGCAATACGTTTATAAAAAAAGCATGGACTTCGTACCTAAACACTTTTTTGTTAGACACTGACAATGTTCTTTGGTCTGCGGGACACTACTACAATGGGTCTGCTACCCACGGCGCGGCAACATTTCAAAGCACAAAATTCACTCCTATATCAAGGTACAGTGACATAGGCGACGACGAAATTGTTGAGATTAAGGGCGGCTACAGCGCCAACGCATATGACAACGGAGGCGTAAACTATTTAGCAAGAGGCGCATCTGGTAAGGTTTACGCTTGGGGAGCTAACCAAGATGGTCTCCTTGGCTTTGACAATAATACTGCTGTTTTAACTCCGACCTTAATACCTTTTACGGCAGACCACCCAATGAAGTACATATCAATATGCAACAGCAATGAAGCGGTTTCGTATATGATTGATTACGACGGTAAGTTGTGGGCGTCTGGCTCGGCTAACAGAAACTTTACAGGAAGAGACAGATACACATTTGCTAAGTTTGATCCGTGGGGTAGTGAAAACGTAAGGGTAAAACAGGCTTGGGCGCATAACAATCGGACGAACGGCAGTTACACTACTCAAAAACCCACAGACGCGGTTTTGTTAGAAGACGGAAGGCTTTACATACAGGGCAGTCAACAAGGTGTATATCAGTATTGGAACCAAGCCACACCTCGTGCAGACGGTTGGGTTTTCAACGACAGATTTGATCCATCACTTCCAGTCCTTGAAGACGTAGATTTTTATCAGGGAGCCGCTGGTTCTTACACTAACTTCTTGGCTATCAAAAAAGACAAGACCGTAGTAACTACAGGACACAGCCCACTCAATAGCAGTAACACAAGCCAAATTACTACTTTTGAGACGCTTCTTGATTTTAACAACGTGGCTGTAGCAAACGCGGTAGATATTGTTAGCGTTGGTGGTAGGTACGGTAGTTGTTACGCCATAAGGACGAGCGGCGGGTTGGTGTATGTTATTGGTTACAGTAGTAAGGGGCAAAAGGGGACGGGCCACACAGACCAAGGTGCGTCACCATCTATTGTGATTCCAGCAAAATTACCTCCCGTAGACCAACTGGTAATGACTGGATACGCACACGATGCTACTACTGATACTTGTTTGATAGCACATTGCACAAACGGCGAGACATATCACTGGGGGTATAACTCCAACTACAATTTGGCGGATGGTGGACTAACTGGCAATCTGTATGCGCCAGTTCAAGTAAAGTTTTAACAGGGGTAAGAAATGGCAACAATAAATTTAGGAACCATAGGTTTCACATTTAGAGGCGCATACGACGCGGCGACTACTTACAGTAAACAAGATATTGTTACTGGGGGCGTCGATACATACATCAGCTTGATTGATAGCAATACAGGTACAACACCTGGCACAGACGCTACTAAATGGGTAATATTTACTAACGGCATCGGCCAAGGCACAGGAACCCCTGCTGGCGGCATTTGGTATTACGATGGCACAAGCGTTCAATCAATCGCCCCTACCAACACTAACCAAGTTCTAAGAGTTGACGAAGTAACCAACCTCCCTGTTTGGACTGAAGACGATCAGCGCTCTAGCGTCCGTGTTGCCAACCTACCCCAGCCGAACACAAACTCTTACCGATACGGCGCGGCAATCATGGAAGACGGTACTTGGCGCAGTTGGGGGTATAACACTTATTACCAGCAAGGCATTGGGTCAGAGACAAGCAACCGTCCTAACCCAACCACAGCCGCCTTTCCCCATAACTTCTCTGGGGTAAAGCTGACTGAACGTAAGTTGGTAAACCGTCATAAACGCACAGTCACTCATACAGTGACAATGGGGACTGACACCAATGGCGACCCGATCTTTGTAATAGATGGTACAGATAACCCCAACATCGACATGACCAAGGGGAACATCTACAAGTTCGATCAGACTGACAGCACAAATACAGAAGACTTAGTATTTGAAGAAAGCACAGACGGCGGCACAACTTGGACTTCACTAACTCTTGCCGACATTGGTGATAAAGACAAAACAACTGTATACACAGCGGCTGGCTTAACCGCTGGTACAGACCGCGTTACATACATTCGTATCGGCGACGAAGAGGCGGATATGTACCGCTACGTTGGCTCTACAACAGCTACGGCGGGGAACACTATTACCCTGAACACAACTGGGTTTGTTTATGAATACGCTAACAAAGGGTGGTACTGGCAATATAATTACCAGCAAATGTGTCTGGCTGTAGATAATGATAACAACCTGTGGACATGGGGACGAAACCACCTCGGCGAGCATGGAACAGGAAACACAACTGATGTTTACGTTCCTCAGAACGCATCTTCAGATTCCGCAAACTCTCTGAACGGTAAGAATGTAATTAAATGTGTTCTTGCTCAAGGAGGTACGTCTGTTAGCACATACAACGGCGCATGGGCGCTTTGTGATGATGGAACCATACACTACTGCGGATATGGTGGCTATGGCTCCAGAGGCGATGGCAACACAACAACCACTCTTAACTTTGTGCAAGCCAGCCCACAACTTGGCAAGTTTCAAACGGCTTCCCTAGACCAGTTTGTAGACCTTTGGGCGGCAAACCAAGACTCTCCGTTTGCTATTGCCCAAGGTAAAGATGGAACCATTTACCATTGCGGGTACTCTGGTCATTACACAAGCGGACAGAACCCTGTAAGCAATAGTAACAATACTAACTATTCAAAGGTTGCTATCACTGTGCCTGCCGCAGAAATACTGTTTGTGACAGCAAAGGGTGGTTACGTTAGAGACATCGACGGCAATTTATGGACATGGGGTCAGGACAGTAACTCCACCCACTCTGGCGCTTTAGGGCAAGGCGTTCACGGAAACTTACCGCCTACTATTGTTATGAATAACACTCAAGCAAACGGCGACACAACAATATCCGAATGTGTGGCGGCAACGTATGTGGATCAATATAATACCGCAATCATCAGAGATGCGGCGGGTGTAGTTTACAGTTCAGGATACAACGGTTACGGACAACTGCTTGATGGCGGCACAACAGCAAGAAAGAACTTTGTCAGCATCCCGTCATCCAACCCTACAGTTGTATGGCCTGGTGAATACGAGCCGACAGGCTATCCTAACTTTCCATCCAATGTAAAAAGAATGGTTGTTTGTGGAACTGGTAGCTATCTTGTTTTCTGTGTGTTGACAGACGATGGTGAAGTCCTTTGCTGGGGCTATAACGGAACAGGTACAGTGGGCGTCGGAGACACCACCTCTCACTCTAATTCTGGCAAATACCACTGTCTCGGTATTGCAAAAGAGGTAATAGATATAGGACTGTACGGCACTTCCAACCAAATTATGGGGATTGCCTTAACCGAAGACGGCAACGCTTACACATGGGGATACAGCGCTGAATACTCATTGGGTAACGAAAACTATGCTCGTTACGCACCAACGATGTTGCAGTTTTAATGGCGCAAGTAACGATGACAAAATTAGAGCTAGAGCAACTTGTTGAGCGTTCCGCTCGACGTGGTGCTAAAGAAGCTCTGTCTAGCATTGGACTGCACGACGAAGACGCGGGCAAGGATATACACGACTTACGCCAACTCATTGACGGTTGGAGAGACGTGAAGAAATCTGTTGTAACGACCACCGTTAAGTGGTTTGTTCTAGTTATACTGGGGATCATATCAGTGGGTGCATGGACACGCTTCAATGACTAAACAGGAACAATCAAGAATACTTGACGAGCTTTTATCTTCTAACGGCTGGGGATTGTTACACCAGAAGATGCAAGACGAAATTATCTCAGCGGCATATCAACTTTCAGAAAACAAACAGTTGACTACTGATGAGATGCACTTCCGAAGAGGGGCTATGTGGGCCGCTCGTCGGATGATAGAACTGCCGACTAATATGAAAATGCTTATCGACAACGAGTTGCTGATGGATGCGGCAACGGCTGGGGCAGAAACCAAAAACCAATAGAGTGCTACGGCCCTCAAACAACAGTCCGCTACGGCTGACAGGAGAGTAAAATGGCAGAAAGAGATGATCAACTGATCCAACAAATGGCAGGACAAAAGCTGGGCGACGCAAACGCACAGCCTGCACCACAAGGCCCACCACCACAAGGTCCACCACCACAAGGCCAGCCTGCACCGCAGGGTCCGCCTGCACCACAGGGTCCACCACCAGAAAAAGAAACTCCGACAACAGATCAGGAGAAGGCGTCTTCAATGATTTCGCCTACTACAGAAGCTGACAACTCCATGAACGACAGCATTAAAATGCTTGAGGTTGATTTTGGTGGGGAGAAAAGACAGCTATCCGAGGATCAGATACGGGAAACTTTTAATAGATATCGTGACTTAAACTACAAGCATGCGAATGAAATAAAGCCTGTAGAGCCTGCAATGAAGTTTGTGCAGGACATTATGAACCGTGCAAAGCAAAGCGGTAAAGAAATAAACGGCGAAGACATGGCGCAGTTTTTACAAGCGGCTACTCAAGCTTTTGTAAAAAACCCTCAGATGGGTGGTCAGAAAGACAATACCCCAGACCGACAAGGCGATAGTGTTACTGGTCAACGAAACGTATCCAGCGAGATGGAAGACCAGATCAAGCGCTGGGAAGAAGAGAACGCAGTTACTCTACCGCCTCTCTACCGCGATGGCATGGCTCAGATGGCGGCTTTGCGCCAAGAGAACGCTCAGATGCAACAGATGATGAACCAGTTTTTGGCTTCAGCACAGGGCATAAACCAAGACGCGGCAAAGGCGGCAATGTCTGCTGAAGAGCAAGCTAACCAAGCCTATCGTCAACAAGCGGCAAACAACCTTAATAGCGCTCAATCTGAGTACGGTCTGCCAGACTCCGACGAAGACGACTTCTTTAACTTTGCTTTCGAGAGAGGGTTTACGCTGGAAGACTTCATCGACGGAGACCTCACTAAGAAAGTGATGGGAGACTACGCCGCAGTAAAGAACACTCCAGAAATGGAGCGTCTACGCAACATGGCTAAACGTCGTCAAGCCTACACAGGCGCATCTTCGTCGTCTCCAGGTTCGCCAGGCGAGAGTTCTTCACCAAATGCAGACCAAGACTTTATGAACAGCGTGGCAGAAAAAGCCATGCGTAAACGTAACTTGATGTAAATTCTTAAAAGAGGGACGACACTACGTCCCTCTTATACTTTAATAACAAAGTACAGTGACGCTACGGCCTCATTTAGCTGTGCAAAATAAGGCTAAAAACAAACTATTAAGCTGTACGCTAAACTGTTTGTAGTGGCCCACCAAATCTTAACGTAACCTTTTGCTGTCAGGAGATAAACATGACTGCTATTACAGGACTACGTGGGACTGGTCAGTTCACTACTGAGTTTCGTCCTACGAATTATCGGGAGTTATTTACACTCCTAGAACCAAACGGCACTGCGCCTCTGCAAGCCCTGCTTTCAATGGCTGGCTCAGAAAGCACAGATGACCCTAAGTACAACCACTTCCGCGACGAATTACCTGACCGCACACTGACTGTTGACGGTGCTATTGCATCTGCCGCAACAGGCTCTGTCGTGGTTGACAACGATGATGACGAAGCCTTCGTTGTTTCTGGTACTGTTTTGCAGAACCAGTCAACTGGTGAAATCATGCATGCAACAGCGGATGCGAACCTCGGCACAAACACACTGACTGTTACTCGTAACATCGGTGGTACAACTCATCAGATTGCTGATGGCGACGTACTTGTTATTGCTGGCTTCGCAGACCAAGAAGGTGGCTCTAGCCCAACAGCTATTAGCTTTGATCCAACTCTTGATCACAACTTTACGCAAATCTTCAAGACTGCCGTACAAGTATCAGGCACATTGCAGAACACATACTTGCGTACAGGTGACAAAGAGCAGGAGCAATTGACGAAAGCACTCAAGTTGCACATGGGCGACATTGAGCGGGCTATGTTCTTTGGTCAGCGTCACGAAGCAAACGGCTCAACAGCCTCACCAACACGTTACACTGGCGGTCTGCAAAGCATGATCACTAACGTAACTGACGGTGCTTCTTTCGGCGCATCAGCAAACGTGATTACTGAAAAAGAGTTTGACCGTCTGTTGATTGAAGACATCTTCGCATACGGTGCATCTGAAAAAGTTGCTTTCTGTGGCTCTCGCGTTATTTCCAACCTTATGGAAATCGGCAAGAACCGCTGGCAACCAACTCAGATTGACAACGCTTACGGTGTTTCACTAACACGTTACACCACATACGCTGGCGATCTGTTGGTTTACATGCACCCAATGTTCCGTCAAACAGGTATGGATCAGGAAATGTTCGTCCTAGATATGGCTGAACTGAAGTACCGTTACATGCAGGGTCGTGACACCCAGCTTGTTCGTGACATCCAGACTCCAGACTTTGACGGTGTGAAGCACATGTACATGACTGAGTGCGGCTTGGAAATGACTCAAGCTAAAGTGCATCACCGCATCAAAGGCTGGTCAGCAGTTGCCTAAGTCATAGGGACGACTAGCTTGTTTCTAAACACATACACTAAGGGCGGGGCAACCCGCCCTTTATTTTTGTTTGGAGTCAAAAATGGCAATAATTGAGAAGTCTGACAAAGCCAGCGCAATTAAGGCGGTCAAGAAAGTAGCGGCTAGTAAAGCCACTCCTGCGCCTAAAAACGAACAGCGCAAAAGCAACACAATCTATGTTTCTTCTGATGAAGAAATTGTGCGTTTGGATATTACTTTGCGTGGTCAAAGATACCGTAGTTACTGGGACGAAGACCGAGAGTATTTGTTCTTTTCAGTAGCACCAGAACATACAGAAGCTTTTGAGATGCACACTTGGTTTGTCCAAGGTCGGTTTATGAAACACGAGGCATAGTTAAATGGCTATCGAAGTACCACGTTTATACGACGACATAAAAGGCGACAGACCAGCAAACGAGGACGTAAAGCATTACGATCCTGGCACTGGCCGAAGTGACATGCCTGGTGCCAGAGATTTACGTGATACTTTAGACGCCAACACTAAGAACGACATTGAAGGTAAGTGGCGTGAATACTGGGACGGTAAGGAGGGTCGTAACAGATACTCTGTAAACAACCCTCACCTTTCTGAGCCATACTCAAACTTGGAGGCACTTGTGTTCCAAGCTCTACGTCGTTATGGCGACATGCATCCTGGCACAATCGACGGCGAAGTTATGATGATGTTTGTTGAGTTTGCTAACTTAACCATTGAAGACTTGCGCGGCCATGCTTACTGGGACAACCCAGAGATAGATTACTACACACATCCATCTGAACAGCGACCCATACCTGACAGTATCGTTGTGTCTGGACTATTGTACCACTACTCTGTTCAGCAACAGTCTAACAAGATCGAAGCTTACGGCCCTATGTACTTCAAGATGATGAACAGAATACTTTACCAAAGAAAATTCGGTTCTGGAAAAATTGAAGTGTCGCCTTGGGATCGGTCTCAAGCCCCTAACGGAACGCAGGGTTACGACGCTAGGAGACGTTAATAATGTCAACAAGCTACGCCCCATCTGGTGTAAAGACTAAGGTTTATCCCTACGAGGATTTCCAAGGCATTGATGCATCAAGAGACAAAGGCGCTTTAGATACTGGTCAGAAGCAACACATGCTGAACATCTCCAACGGTTATGCCGATTGGAGGGGTTCCATTGTGCGTGATCCAGGCGCAACTCAAAGAACTCAAGGCGATGCAGTTGTTAAGCACGTTACCTTCTTCGGGCGAGACCTTGCGGTTTGGGCGCAGAAAGATGGTGGGGGGACAACCCTGAAATCAGAAAGGGCTATTGAGAACCCGCAGAGGTCTATAGAAGTAAATTGGGACTCAGCTACAAAAACAGTTATTGACGATCCTTCAGGGGTGATCAGACCGACTGGCACACTTAGGTACTACGATGTAGTTTTTGAAGAAGTACCTAACTATCCTTTGATGACAGGTCTTGCTTGGGGCGATGATGCCACAGGAACTCCCGTTTACATACTCCGCATAGCCGTAGAGAACGGCGACTTGCTAGTGCCTACAGATGATGGTGGCAGT
>Ga0098055_1000594_pt1 | contig 21163 bp, 14 predicted proteins | sample 17_taG_FD_75107 | JGI IMG/M metagenome (GOLD analysis project Ga0098055, IMG submission 75107) | Marine viral communities from the Subarctic Pacific Ocean - 17_ETSP_OMZ_AT15314 metaG | ecosystem: Environmental > Aquatic > Marine > Oceanic | place: Pacific Ocean | collected 2015-01-18 | reverse complement strand
CCCAACAAATACTTCAAGATGACTTCCAAAGGTAAGGAGATGGCAGATCGAACAGGGTCTGTCATCCTCCCTATCACTTACAAGCCCGACTTCGTCGGCAGAGACCACGACTGGATCATAGAAACAAAGGGTTATTTGCCTTCTCATCATGATTTTACTATGAGATGGAAACTTTTTCTTCGCCATCTAGTTGGAAATCAAGCCAAAACGATTGTATTTTTAGCCAAGAATAGCGGTCAAGTAGACAAGGCTATCCAAGAAATCTTACAATCTATCAAAAATGGAGACATCTAAACTAAGCTGGTATTACTACCATGCTTGTGATAGGATTCATGAGGTCGTGGACGACCTATATGAGGCCTTGCATGAAGAGACGGGAGTTCCGAAGGAAGAGTTGGCACTAGTGGAGGAGGCTTTAGAGGGTGTGAAGATGGCAATTTATCAGGAGTTGGACTTGATTAAATCTGCATCAGATGAGCACCAGTCAGGCGCGAAGGAGGTACAGTAACTCCACGGGCCGCATGGCCGAGGTTAGATTCCAAAGGTCGGCTAGGGCAAAAGGCCTTCATGTCACTAAGTCTAGTCACACGGAGGATCGTCACGAACACATAGACTACTGGCTGGCAATGGCTGGACAGGAAAGTAGATGGGGTGTAGATGTAAAAGGAAACAACTTGCCAGATGAGATCTGGTGTGAGTTCAAAAATGTAGCTGGAAATCCAGGATGGATGTACGGCGGGGCTACGATCATAGCTTTTGATATGCCAGAGGAAGGCGGGTTCTCCATAGTAGACAGGGAGGAGCTCGCCCTTTTTTGTGAAAAGCATGTAAAGGATGAAGCCGTCACCAACAAGAAGGATGCGTACCTAAAAAGGTATACCCGTAAGGACAGGAAAGACGTCATCACGATCCTTAAGTTGCACGATATCAAGACTTTAATGTCCTATCGTGTCTGGGAGTACGACCAGAATTATTGAGTATCTTTGATACCCCATGAAAACAAACCGACACAAACAAATCAAGATGAATATAGATAGACTTCTTGAGCAGAATGCTAAGTATCAAGCCGCCCATAACTGCGTGACAAACACACCAGAGAGGCAGAAAGAGATAGATGACTACTGCAACAAGAACTTTATCGACCCCATCAGGAACATTGACTGTCGGACTCACGCCTTGATCGCCAAACAAAGCGACACATAATAAGGCATTGGTCGGTTGTTCGTATCTTTGAATGCTAATCTAATTCGAGATACATGTTCAACTTTAAGTTCATTTACTTCATCCTCATTACGCTGTGGTTTGTACAGCTTGATGAGATGTTTGGTCAGGAGGAGTGCATTCAGATGCACACCAAGACGCAGATCATGGGGCTCAAAAAGAGGGCCGATGTAAACCTTGAAGATGTACAGGTTCAGACCCTGCCCGTTGTGTTTCATGTTGTGCATACTGGAGCGGGTGAGCCAAACAACATCTCTGATGAACAAATCCTTTCTCAGGTAGATGTACTGAACGAGGAGTTCGCTGACAGCAAGATTCAGTTCTGCATGGCTGTGCGTGACCCTGAGGGAAACCCAACAAACGGTATCACTCGATACGATGCGAGCTGGAACGAGGACTACGTGACTGGGGGCATAGGCAACAGCCCTTCGAATCTTGATCTAGTAGGGTGGGAACAGACGCAACTTAAATCAGCTGCTGGGTGCTGGAATCCTGACGAGTACATCAACTACTACGTAGTCTCAGAGATCAACGGCAATGACGGAAACAATGGAGTGCAAGGGTTTGCATACCTAGGCCCTACTGGTGACTGCAGGGATGGCGTTGTTGTCCTGTACAATGCTACAGGAACTGTAGGGGTGCAGAAGCCTGGAAGGACGTTGGGGTTTACAGGGGTCCACGAAGTGGGGCACCACCTTTCTTTGTGGCATACGTTCTCCAACACATCCTCATGTACTTCAGAAAGTAACTGTGAGACCCAAGGCGATCAGGTGTGTGACACGCCTACCACCACCTCTAACTCCACAGCTCAGTGTGACGGTGGCGTATGTCCAGACGCCCTTGTAAACAACTTTATGGACTACAGCTCTGAGACGTGCAAGGATGCCTTTACTGTGGGTCAGGCTGAGCGAATGCACGAGATGCTTCAGAGCAGCAGGCAAGGACTTGTAGACAACTTGGCCTGTGTGCCTGTCGTGGACTTCGATGTAACCGCTGGAGCCGCCTACTACCAGCAAGATTGGTGCGCCCCATACCAAGACATCTGGGTTGATGTAATCAATCAGGGAACCCAGCTAATTCCTTTTGTGGATGTAGAGATGTTCTGCAACGGTCCTCAGGAAGTGGTCACCCTGTATGACCTTCCGCCTGGGTCTACTCAGGTGTTTTTTGAGGCAGTATACGTCGAGGGGGCGGATGAGTTTACTGTCCAGACAATCTCTAGTCTTGACGAGTTTCCAGACAACGACGCATCATGGTGGCCCCTGGATATAATAGATGGCGACCTCATGGAGATCTGGGTGACACCCGATGTGTTTGGCAACGAGACGTCTTGGGAGTTGAGGGACGGAGAAGGCGAGATTGTGCTGTCTGACGGTGGCTATGGCACCAACAGCAACGAAACCTTCTATTACACGGCTTGCATCTTTAATGACTGCTACGTATTTGAGATAGAGGATACGGCAGGAGACGGCTTCTGCACTGTTGACTGGGACAATGACGGCGTGTGCGATATAGGTGGCGATGGAGTCCTTGCTACGGTGGGACTTGATACATTGGTTGACACTGGTTTTGGATTGGAGTTTGATGTGATTCAGTTTGAGTTCTGTAACTCACTGTCTCAGTGCAATATGGACTACAACGGTGACGGCTACATAGGCAACACCGACGTCCTTGAGTTGCTTGTAGACATGGGGTGCGTTGGTGCTTGCTACACCGATCCAAACGATGACAATGTTGTAAACATCCATGACCTGCTGCTCATGTTGGCAAGCACTGGACCATGCCCCAAGGAATGAAAAAACTTATCTTCTTTCTCATACCTCTGCTCAGCTACGGGCAGTGTGACATAGAGATACTGGGATTCGATCCCATCTCCACGGACATCATGATGGTTGTTAACGGAGGTGCATGCTGCACTGAGTCTGACAGCATCGGAGAGTTTATCCTAGCCCTTGGGTTCAACCCCCCGCAGGACGAGAGTCCTTGGCCTTGCTTTCAGGGAGACTGGATGCTGTTGCTCTACCCTCTAGACTTTCCTGGCTTTGAGATGGGGCAGGGCCCCGACAACATCTTCCAAGCTGGAGATACGATAGCCTTCAACATTATCGAAGACACACCTTTGGCAGGAAGCGGTACCCTACAATGCTGGGAGCAAGCTCTTCAGGAAGGAATATTCATGGAGGACTGTATGGTCATTACGGTCTGGCAGATCAACGACAGCGAGACTCTAGACGGCAGCACCGCTGGTGTTGCAGGCTGCGACTACCCAGACGAGAACATACCTAACAGCTGGTTAGAGTTTTCTATGGAGGCCAACTGTGGACCGCCTCCACCACCTGTACCTAACGAACCACAGCCTTGGGAGCCTGTAGAAACAACGGATACAACAGACACATCTGGACCTCCACCACCTGAGCCTCCCAATGTAGACGACTGCAAGGACCCGTGCATATACGTATCCAACGTCTTTACTCCTAACGGTGACTATGTAAACGACACGTGGAGGCCTGTTACAAAGCCTGACTGTTGGTGGAGATGGGAGTGTAAGGTCTACAACCGATGGGGTGCTGTAGTGTGGGAGAGCTATGACCCCCGCGACAAGTGGATAGGAGATGGAGGCCTTGCCTATGTTCCAGACGGTGTTTACCTATGGACGATCAGGGGGACTACCTATAGATCAACCAAGGTTGTCAGCATGCAGGGGCATATAACGGTCTTCCGTTAAAAGTCGCTCATAAGGACCTCGTCGATAGCTTCCTGAACATCACCCTTGCTCGCTTCCATCGTCATCATAATGTTGGCTTGAAACCTCGTCACCTCCTCTCCTTCGTTGAATACAACAATGGTTGGGACAACTACAATCTTGTGTTCTTTTTGGAGGTCTGGTGCAGCCACAATGTCCACACGACTCGTCGCACAATCGTCTAGATCTTCTATCCATCCTACACTGTTGTTGGAGTTAAAGCTTGCGTTGAACTCAACCACGCAAATGCCTGATTTACAGACCTTTTCTTCTACAGGAATTGAAACATACACTGCTGTTGAGAAGAGCAGAGCAAATAAAGCAATGGCGATTGTTTTCATGAATCATTTTAATTGGTCAATTTTCTCCTCGATCCTCTTCATGTCCTCTTTGATTTCTGTTACGTCTTCTTGGGTGCTCATGATTGTCTGACGGACTAGCTGGTCCTTCATGTCAAACTCCATGCGTGTAATCTCTGGGGCCAATGGCTCGGGCAATTCTTTCGCCTCTGCAATGTCGGCTTGCAAAGCAAACCACATGCTTATCAATACACCCAGCCCTGTGGCTGCCATCCCTATAGTCTTTAGGTCTAGTGTGACCTTAGTGTCCTCCCCAATTTGCTGAGCCATGTCAGATTATTACGTAGTTAATGCCAATGGAGAAGTCGTGCCATGATCGGTCCCAGTACTTGTGGTACTTGCCCTCAGCAAACACACCAAAACTCCTATTGAATCTTTTGCCAAAGATAAGGCCTCCAGAATAATCCACCCATTGGTCGCTCCTTACGAAGCGGTGGTAAGAGTATTCCCCGTCTGTGTCTACGTGGTAGGGGATTAGGTTGCCCCAGCTGTGTACCCAGAAGTCCTTTGTGAAGTGGTAGTAGTCGAATCCTACAACGAATGAATGGACCCATTGGTTGGGCAACTCGCCTCTTTTCTTTGTCACGTAATTGTCAAGTACCTGAGGCACAACGACTTCCTCCCATACCTCATAGCTACTAGCTACAAGCTCACCCTGAGGGTTGAAGAACTCCCCTGTGTTGACGTCTATATTGTAGCCCTCCTGTAGCGCCAAAGAGGTAAAGTGGAGCTGGTTGTTGTCCAGCAGCCATTCGTTCAAAGGATCGTACCCGTATGGCTCTGAGAGGCGCTGCATGATGCCCGCATTCAAGGACAGCTTGCCTAGGTTGGCTCTCACTCTCTGAGACCCCTCGAAGTAGCTTACGTCTGCAAACCCGTCCTGAAGGTACTCCACCTTGGTGATCCAGCGCTCACCTACGTACCGCAAGAAGTGGTCTTGGTCTAAGTAGTTGATTCCCTGTTGTCTACGGTAGTCACCTTCAAACAGGAACTCGAATCCTTTCACTTTACCTATCGTAGCAGCGTCCCCGTAGGACTTCTCTGTGCCGTTGTAGAATGTGTTGGCTCTATTCTCGTATCCGAAGCGAGCGATCTTACGCACCCCCGCTGTGAACGAGTAGTCGAATGGCGTCTTGAGCACGTCTGTCTGGAGCCCGTTACCCACAGAGAAGACTTCCTGATCTGAGATAGAGTTACCCCCGCTGAACGCCGTGTAGAACGTAGCGAACTTCAGGGCCTTCTTTACTGCCTGTCCTGATGCACTGGCGCTAACAAGAAGAAGCAGTAGTGTTGCTATATACCTCATTGCTTGATGATTTTCTTTTTAACCCTTCTGTTCTCGTAGTCTATCACGAACATGTACGCCCCGTCAGGCAAGTCACCTAAGCTTATCACTTTGTCTTTTGTTGGGTCTATAACCTTCTGACCCAGTGAGTTGTATACAGTTGCTACGGCTCCTGCAGGGGACTGAATCCTTACTATGTCTCTGGTCGGATTAGGGTTTACCTCGCAAATAGTATTGTCTAGGATTGTTACGTTGGTCACCCCGTCACCGCAGTACTCATACAGGTTGACGCAGTACGCATCCCATCCCACCTCACAGCAGTAGGGGTCTACCTCAATAACCCATGAGTAGCAGTAGTCGTTGGCCCAGTACGGAGAACCAGCACCCGTAACACATCCAGCGTCATACACGCAGTCGTCAGCGTCCGTGTTGGCCTCTTCATTGTAGTTGTATGCGTCGATGTCCAAGCAGCCTTCGATCACAGGGATGCAGGAGTCAATGTCTACGTTGGCCTCGGGGTCGTAGTTAAGTGCATCAGGATCAGTGCATCCGAACATAGCCAGTGTGACGCATGACCCGTCATCGTAGTCAGCCTCAAATCCTTGCTCGTAGTACTCAAGGTACCCAGCCTGTGTGCAGCCCGCTGCGTAGTAGCATTCACTATCATCAATGTTCGCCACGGCACTGTAGTTCTGAGCTGCTTCGTCTGTGCATCCGTAGACAAATGGTTCGCACGTATTTCCGCAGTACGGGGTCACCGAGTAGGTGTTAGGGTACGGTAGCATGCTCCACTGAGCTACGTCGATTAGCGTGTCCCCTGTAGGCCCCATCAGCATGAATCCGCACTGCTCCACTTGATTCTGGGACTGAGGGGTCGTAAAGAAGTAAATCTCAATCTCCTCCTCAGACGACAGGTACACATCAAAGGACTCATCGTTACCATCGTTAGGCCCCATCTTGTACTGAGGGGAAGTCCATCCGTCTTGATACACACCCAGCCAGCTACCAAACCATCCGTCGCCCACCCCGTCTGTAATAGTCAAAGTGTAGAAGCACGAATCTATGGCGTCCTCTGTGTTGGCCAGCTCGTCGTAGTTGTAATAAGAGTCGTCAATGCAGCCGTAAACCTTCAGTGTCTCACACAGTAGGTCTACAGAGACTGTTGCGTCTGGGTTGTACTCAACGTAGTCTGGGTCACCGCATCCTACTACATCTTCTACATCTAAGCACAAAGGGGTAGCAAACTGAGACGATACGCTGTACCCGAAGTCAGCTACAGGTAGGGACCATAGCGTGTCCCCACAAGCCTCTACCATAACGTATCCGTCTTGCCCTCCCCACTGTGAGGCACCCAAGCCGTCGCCATAGCTGTCGTTGACGACAATCTCTAGCTCGTCGCCTGTAGTGGCACACGTAGCAAACAGCAGGGGGACACCCACGATGTCATCAGATAGCTGACCTACGGACAGGTCTATAACCAACTCGTCAGAAGTAACATTCTCTATGGTGAGGCTTGTCTCTGATGGGTAGTTGTCGAGGACAAGAGTGGTGACTATCTCTGTCTGCCAAGGCTCGCACTCAGCGCCTAGCCCTGTGCAAGAACCGTTGTCGAAGTTGGCCCAAGGGTTCCAGTTGCTGGCGTTAGGATTGACGCATCCTGGCACGGCGCCACACGGCAAGCAGCTCTCCCAGCACAGGGGAGGAAGCGAGACAGGACCTTCTACTACGAGGTTTCTGTTTACATATCCAAAATCATCAAACAAAAAACAAGGAGACTCAGAAACACCTACTGGCAATTCCTGAACCTCCCAATCGTCTGCAGAGAACTTCCAAAGGTAGCTGCCCTGCTGTATAGAAGCGGTAAGCTCCCACACTCCATCTCCGTCATCGTCAGTCATCTGAGAACAACTGCCGCACCATGCGTTCCACGTCCCGTTCACCTCAGGGACGTCTATCTCAGGCGGATGCGGTCCATTAAGATCCAACCTGAAGGTCACATCGTACTGGCAGTTTTCTCCATCAAAATATGCTTCAGGGTTGTAGTTGTTGGCCTCGGGGTCCATGCAATCTACAAGGGGTGGAGGGCAAGGTAGTACTTCGAACAGAACAGTGATCTGAGACTCAGCAAAGTCGTACACAAACTCACTAACACCGCACGTATTCTCTATGCCAAACCACCCCTCTCCAAACTCACAGCAGATGCCGTCGCCAAACTGATCGCTTACCACGAGGTTGTACTCCCCAACAGGAAGGACTACAAGTTGCTGATTGTATGATGCGTTGACGAATGGACCAGCAGTAGCGTACACGCTGTCACTACCCACCATAAAGATTTCCCATGTGCTCTCGCCTCCATAAGCGTCAGCTTGGAACTCTACGTTTACCCATCCTGCCTGCGCCGTAGCAAACAGAGGCATCAGCATCAACAACAAAGCTCTCATTTCTTTGATTTCTCTATGGTTCTACCAGCGAAGTATGCACCGAAGGCGGTTAACATAAGTATCTCAAGCAAAGATACATAGGAATCCTTGACGTTAAATGGCCAGTTGTCCATGCTGTCAGCTACCATAGTAAGCATAAACATGGTCATAAGAGCGATCAAAGTCACTGGTCTAATGAGCTTTGCGAGCTTTACGTCGCTGCCCATATCAGCCTTCCAGCGCTCCGTTACGTTTTCCTGGAACCTCACCTCTGCGTCAATCATAGCTTGCGCCTCTGCGGGGTCTACATCAGGCTCATTGCCAAGAAGATTTTTGACAATACCCAATGCGCCTTTGTCTGGGAGAGCGTCACCCATGACATCTAGCACCTTTGGCGCCTTTGACTTGAGCCACTTACCAAGGGCTGTGTCTTTGATTTTTTTCTTAGTTTCTGACATTTTCATATATTTTGTTCCATCTCATGATGAGTTTTCTTTGCTTATCCTTGATGGCTTGCACTCTAGCCATTCTCTCTGAGTAGTCATCTATCTTTCTAGCCTCTCTCTCTGCGCTTCTTAGCTGCTTAAGCATTTTATCAACCTCGTTGAGAGTCTTGTTCATGCCCTCACTGATGCCCTTGTACCTCCCCTTGTCACCCATTACTGGGGCCTTTTCCATTTCTTTTTTAAGTGCCTTGAACTCCTGCTTGTTTTCGTTAAACAGCTCAAAGTCATAGTACTTAGAAGGCTCTCCGTAAAGTATTCTAGCCAACGGAATGTCACCCGCATCGATGTCTACATCCTCTCCGCTAAACAACTTCGCTGACAGGTCTCTAGGTAGCTTCAAAGACCTGCCTACAAACTGTCCTGCGCCACCTACAAAGTACTGAAGCATATACCAAGGCTTATCTGGGTTGAAGTCGAGAGCTCCAGACTTGTACTCACTGCCACCAGTAGCTTCGTTCATCCACATAAAGAAATCCTTTACTTCCTGAGGCGATCTAAAGGCTAGCTCAGAGCTAGGCCTCTGGACTCCAAACGGAAGATTCTCTCCAGTGACTGGGCCGCCGAAGTATGTTTCGTTCACCATGATGTCAACGAAAGGCTTAAGTACTGTGGGCACTGCACCCTTACCAGCCGACACAAACAAGTCCTTAGACTGCCCAAATGATATTGGAGAAAAAGAAGCCATGATTGAGTTAAACATAAACATCATAGACTCTGTCTCACTTCTTCCTCCCTGAGATCCTTCTACCAGCGCGTTGCCCATGTTGGCAAACACGTTGAATCCGTAAGGCATAGGGATCTTGAAGTAATCCTTTCCATTGGGTCTCATAATGATGAGGTTCCTCTCCTTCACGTAGTCTGGAATCTTGTCCCAAAAAAGAGTGCCGTCCTCATCTTCGTCAGACATAGCGTACCCAAGCATGGTGAGCATAGCATTAAAGGTCATGAGACCAGCAGCCATCCACTGAGCAGAGTTTACTCTCTCTATCTTTGTTCTGTCTGTGCCGTCAGGTCTTTTCTGAGGCTTAAGATTAAGTAGAGACCTACCAAGTCTAGCCGTACCCTGTATAGATGCGTTGAAGAACAAGTACACAGCGTTAAGAGATGGCCCGTACTCCCCTTGTTTGTTGAAGTTTACGGTGATATTCTTGGCCATTTGAGCAGCCTTCTCTCTAGTAACACCACTTTCTCTTGCAGCAATGTAGGCAGCCAACCTGATGCTGTTCTCAAAGGCGTCGTTTACACCCTCGATAGTATCAGCAAAGTTCTTTGCCTTACCCAGTATCTCCTGAGTCCTTGTCTTCTCGTTAGTTGCACCCTCAAGGTCGCTAGCTATTTGGTCGAGAGACTTAGCGTATGCCCATCCAGTCTTACCTCCGTCTTCCTTGAACTCACCAAAGTACTTCTCTATGGCTGGATCACCACCCTTCTTCACTGAGTTCTTAACCAAGGTTTTAAGCGTCCCTGGAACAAGCCCCATCATCCGAGCAATAGTCTTCTTGCTGTTGAGGGTGCCCCCCTCGATGTCAGCTTCGGCGGCAGCGTTAAATACTGCGGCCTGTATATCACGAGAGAAGTTAGAGATTACAAACTCTGGGTTGAGCGTTGTAAATGACCTTCTAAGCCACTGAGCTGGCACCCTTAGAGCTCTCACAAAAGCGTTGGTCTGTGGCAAGTTCATGCCCCTCAGGTTTTGAGCATAGCTAGCATCATTAAACATGATGTACTTCTGCTTGCCATCAACCCTTACCGCCACCATGCGTGGATCGTTAGGATCTATTCCTGCCTTCTCGTCAACAAGCCTCCACACTTTTGTGTTGGGGTTTTCTTTGATGAGGTTGTATAGAGTGTTTAGTGCTTCGTTTGTCCTTGCCTTTATGTGTACGCTGGCGTTCTGAGCTACAATTTGCGCGAGGATGTTTTCAGCCTCGCTCTTTCTACCCACAGCCCTTTTTGTCGTACTTCCAAATACGTTCAGGCCAGCACCACCTGTGGGGTATGGTGAGCTAAGTTGCTCATCAACAGACAGTCCCGCAAGAGGTACGTAGTTTTCGAACTGAGTATTAAAAGCGTCAATGGTTTCCTGGGTCTCAAGCCCAAACTTTACCATTGTCTTTCTCGTGTCGTTCTGAATCTTTCTGATCATAGACACTATTGGGTCCAATGACTTTTTGTTAGCGGAGTTGATGATGGCATCTGCCTCAGCGTCCGACATACCACTACCGTCTTTTATAGACCCTTCTGATCTTTCAAGGATAAGAGCGTTTCTTTCTTTGGCGTGGAGGGCGTACATGTACCTAGAAACCTCATCAACCTTTACTCCAGCCTTTTTCATAGCTGCAGTTATATCCTCAAGACTCTTGTCTAGCTTGGCCAAGTCCTCTGCTGCCTTTCCATACATCAGCTCCTCGGCCATCCTAAAGTCCTTGCTTTTGTCTAGCGGGCCTTTCTGACGCTCTATCGTCTCCTGTATGTTAAAGATATTAACATACTTGTCTTGAAGCCTTCTTACCCACAGGTTTTTCCACTTCTGGAAAGACGTTTCTTCCTTCATCGTAAAGGACTGACCGCCCCTTCTGCCGTAAGAATACACCTTTCCATCCCTAGTGGTTAGACGTGGTCCTAAATCAATTTTACCCTCCGTTCCGCGAGCTCCTTTTTGCTTTGCTGACCTCACACCCATTGGGTCTTTTTCTGTCTTTTTTATCCTAGATGGATATGCAGCCTCGATGGGTATTGGTCTTTTGAGAACCTTTGTTTTTTCAGCAGTTTCTGATATTAGGGCTGCTGGGAATGCTTCAGAATCATCTACTGCTTCGTCAAGGACAGATTTTGATAAGTCTAGAATTTTTCCTGTTAGCGTATATGGCATCTTTTGAAGCGTAACAACTGACGCCCCTGGAACTTTCTCCAACGCAAGGTCAGCGTAATTCTCTACGAGATAGTCGTTAATGGCCTGCTTTGTGTTTTTTTCGTCTGCCTTTTCCTTTATTAGAAAATCACTTACAAACTTTCTTGCAAGTCTGTTTCTGTCGTCAAAGCTTTTTGCAAATCCAGACTCATCAAAACCTTGTACGTCGTTAAATATGCTGTCAAAGTCTTTAAGTGTTTCTTCAGAATCAATTTTAAACCTTACTTCTGTGGGATTGAGTCTGCTTCTAATTCTTCTATGAATCTCCCCTCTTTTTCTTTTTGATGCCTTGATGAAGGCTGCGTAATCTGCTTTTGACAGTGACCTAAGAACTTCATTAGATCTACTTATCTTCTCCTCTAGGGTGCTGCCCCCGTCAACATATCTTCTTGCAATGTCTGCAAATATGTTAGGATTACCCGCCAAAGACCCAACGTCTAGTGCAGCTGTAGCAATTACAATAAACCCTTTATTAGGGCCGCCTTTTTTCCTGTCTTTTGCAATCTCCAACTTAATCTTATCATACACCCTATCAAGCATTGCCGCGTTGCGGTGAGTGCTTATAATATTCTTTCCGTTGATAAGCCTTCTAAGCTGCTGGAATATTCCAGTCCCAACTTTTTCTTTGCTTCGGTCGTAACCGAGAAGAATAGATCTCGCTCCATCTAGCTCTTCAAGATCTGCGTCGCTTATAAAAAGATCGTCGTCATCAAGGCCAGGGAATTGCTTCCTGACCTCATCCATGTAAGCCTTCTGTTCTTCTTCGGTTTGAAGTCTTGATCCTTTCTTCTTTCTAACGGCAAACCTTATGTTCCCGCTGTTTAGTACGTCGCCATCTTGAGCCAGAAATGAAGGCGTCCGACCAGACATGTTTAGGAGAGTCGACTTGTCAGCTGCCTCTATCTCTGATACACTAAGCCCTGACTCTCTGAGCAGTTGAAGGTTTTCGTTTGCGATCTCCAGAACCTCCGCCTGCTCTTCTGCAGAACGATTAAACAAAACGTCTCGCCTAAATTTGTTTAAGTAGCTGTACTTCTCGTTAGCATCTTCTATTTGAGCATACTCTTCTCTGTTAAACCCAGGTACTAGAGTCATACCCTCGGCTGGGTCTATGCCAGCTGTTTTAAGTATTTCTGCATCTCTACCTAGGTCAAATACTCTTTTCCTTTGATCATTAAGAGATTTTGCTTTTTGAGACTTACGGTCTTGCGCTCTTCTGACATTTGAGATCCTAGCGTTTTCTGCACCCTGAACTCTTACTACGTTGCCGTCTTTGTCGGTCTTAGGCTTAGGCGGCTTGATGGTGTACTTCTTCCCATCCTTTATGAAATACATTTCTGTAATCCTTGCTGGCCTAGCACCATTGGATGTCATGTGGTTAAACCAGTTCCTAAAGTGAAAGTAATCGTTTACTTTGATCTTCATGGACCTTTGTCTCTCAAACGTAGGCCCTGGCTCTCCAATCTCAACATAGGGGTCTTCCTTGTAGAACACCTCGGTGTCTTTCAAGTAGGTAAACTCTGTCTTTCTTTTCCCGTATGCAAACCTTGCAGTTTCGGTGCTATCTACTTGATCCTCAAACCTTTGCTGCTCTTGCTGCTCTTCGGTCATTGGGTCCATCTCCTCCCCTAGACGTGTAAGCCTTTCCCTGTACTCTGCCTCGGACTCATTGGGACGCTTCTTTAGATCGTCTTGCTTTTGGATGTTTGGGTCTGCAACATCTACCTGCTCTCCTCTTGCAGCACGAGCAAACTTTCTAGCGAACTCATTGAAGGCCTCCTCGTTCTTGATGACAACAGCATCCTTCCCTGCGATACGCGCGAATATCTTATTGATGGCTACGCGCATCTTGTTTACAAACCCACCCTTGCCCAGAGCATCTGGGTTTTGTGCATACGCTACAAGAACAGCAATTATAGACTCTTCTTCTATAGCGGCCTCGCCTTGGTTTTTGTAAACTGGGTTTTCTCTAGTCTCTGTAAGTATGCTTGCAACGTCGTTGTTCTTTTTTGCAATACCCTTGAGGGTGTTGTAGATGTCTTTTCTAGCCTTGGCGTCTTTGCCTATGATGTCTTTAAGGGCAGCGTGACCAAACTCCTCAATAACCTCTTCTGCCCTTGCGTCCACAGGAAGGTTTATGGTCTTTGCGTCATGATTAACGAAGCCACCAAACTGACTTACGTCAGCACCCTCCTTGTCTTTCTCTGGAATTAGAGCCTCAAAAGCTTGACGTGAGTAGATGTTAACCTTGTAGCCAGACTGGTTAAGTAGCTTACCAAAACCTTTGCTCATTCTATTTACTGCGAGTGCAGCTTCAAGAGATAGTTTGCCTTCTCCTACAACATTCGGATCGGCAACATCAATAAGGTCTCCACCCAAGTCCTCAAAAGAGCTTACGTCTTCTCCAGTAGGCTGTTCTGTAGTTGCCTCTGTTTCTACTGGGGCAGCCTCTTCTGCTGCTGGAGCTTCCTCTGCTGCTGGAGCTTCCTCTTGATCTTGAGTTTCATCAAACAAAGACAGCTGTACCGCATCTTGCTCCTGCTCCTTAGGGGCTGCTTCTGTAGCTGGCTCTGCTGTGCTGGCCTTTATGTCGTCCTCCTTTGTAGTCTCGTTGACGTCAATGTCTGAGTCTACCCCGCTAGCATTTTGTGCAGGCACAGCCTCTTCATCTCTAGCGGTATTTGGGTTTTTACCAGAGTTTTCTATTTCTACCTTAGACCTAAGCAGAAGCTCGTACCTTTTTTCTAGTTGAACCTTTTCTTCCTTCGAAAGGTCTTTCTTCTTCAGGGCGTTTTCGGTATAAACCATATCCCTGTGTATCTTAAGAAGCCTTCTTCTTTGCCCCTCTGATAGATCTTCAAATGCCTCCCTTGAGGCATCATCAACAACCATTATCTCTGCAGAGATAACTGACCTTGCGCTCTTAAGTTTTTTTATTTCCTCTGCATCTTCTTCCTGAGCAATTCTATCTTCAATGTCCTGCAAAGAATCAACCAAACCCTTTCTCCTTTTCATGAGGGAGTTGTGGGCTCTAAATGTTCCAAGACCAGCCAAGGAGCTTGTTGGGCCAGAACCAATAAGTCCCGCCAAACCAGAATCCAAAAGAGCCAAAAAGTCTATATCCTTGGGCTTTCTGCCCATAACTATATCGTTGATTATTTCAGCCCCTTGAGCCACAACCTCCACACCAAATTCCTCCAAAAACTCTTCGCTTAGGCCCTTTCCAGTTACTTTAAACGCCTCTCTAGCTCCCCTCCCTCTTGTTACCTTTGCGAGCTGTTCTTTTGCCATTTTAGCAAAATTTCTTGAGGCCTCGGCTCTAGCGGTAGACGCTGCTCCAGAAACAAAAAGCCTGTCTACGTTAGACAACATTCTTGCAAGAAGAGCTTCTGCAGTTCCAACAAGCGCTGCCTGAACGCTTTTTTCCCCTAACGACAGCTCTGGTCTTTCATAAAGTCTTTGATAAGTGTCTGCTGCTGAAGTTAAACCAAGAGTTGCAAGAACGCCTCTTGAGGCAGCATTAGCTGATCTAAATGCTGCGTCAGCCACTCTTGCTTGAGCGGCCTGCTTAGCGGTAAGAACCCCAATGCCTCTTGGCACGGCAGCCTGTGCTGCCTTTGCTGCATAGACGCCCCTACTCGCAAAACCAAGGGGGTGCATGTATGACGCAGCGTTGGCAAATATTATGCCAGTTTCTATTCCAGCCTTAGTCCTAAAATCATCTCCGTCGACCTCCCCTCTCATAAACATTCCAATAGACTCTGAAAGCCCAGCATTAGAAAGCTCCTCGCTAACGCCCCTTTTTCTTTGGTACTCTTGAGATGCTTGACTGTTTATGTCTTGAGCCCTTTTGTTATTGGCTGCTATGGCCATGGCCTTTTCGTCCTGACCAGTAAATTCATAATAGTACTGAGGGGCTGCATAAAGACCCATCTCAATTATTTCCTTTGCAAAACCACCTAAATAGTTTCGTACAAATGTCGCTGGAATGCCAAGAGGCTGATCGTATAGATTTTCTCTAAAGCTAGCTGTTTCTTCAACCTCGTCCTTTATGGACTGCATATATTCGTACTCCTCACTTGACTCATAATCAATGCGTTGGCGCTCCATAGACTCTCGCATAGCATACAAAAAGTCAACATTTGAGTCTGGGTTGAAGTTAGAAGGAAGACCATATTCATCGTTGATGAGATTTCTCTCATTCATCAGTTTTTTCTTTCTATCCTCTATATCAAAAAACAAGGCCTTAGAACTGTTTTTCGCCTCGTCAAATCCTTCTTGATTTTTAATTTGAGGCATATAGACGGACATGTCCGACAGCATTGAGGCTATGTTGTTGTAAGCATCAACGTTTCCATCCTTTATCGCCTTGTTTGCGTCAGAGAGGAGTTCCTGTTCTCTTTTTATATTAAAAAGATTCTGGTCGTTTTCATAAGACTGAACCCTGAGGGATATGTCCTCATTGTTTTGAGTGGCACTAACAATATCTGATGGGGTAGCTGTGGCCGTAAGCGGGTTAATCTTTTGATCCTTAAATGGATCCCCAATTCCCATCTCTTCAAAAACACCAGAGGCAACGCCCTGCATGTCCGCTGTGGCTGCAGGGTCTAAATTACTTGTAGAGTCTGATGGTGTATCCGAAGACTCTGAAGGTTCGTCCTTTTTTTTTTCAGCCTCTGCCTGAACAGACATAGCCTCTATTCTTTTGTCAGAATCCTCTTGTCTTTTCTTGGCCTCTTCTTGAAGCCTTAGATACTCTTCTCTTTGAGTTTCATACTGAGAGACCATTTCATTGTAGACAGACTGACTGTCATATCCGTTTCTGGCCATGACTTGTACCGACTCAGCGTCGTCAATGCCCATTTCTCTCAATCTACCTAAGTACTCTGATATAGACAGCTCTGGTAACGCCTGCTCTTGAGCTGTTGGCTCAACAGCCCCCAGCGTAAGGTTTTGATCTTCTCCGTTCATCTACTAGATTTTTACAAAGATAACAAGTTAGCTAAAGAAAATCATATCTCCTACGTCTTCTCCAGCTTCGTTCCTAAAGGCTATTGCTTTTTCGCCTTCTGGGATTTCTTGACCCAAGGCGTCAGAGAATATAGTTGTCTCATAGGCATAAATCTTTTCTGGCAGAGCCTCGTTTATTTTAGCCGTTATTTGATCCTTGATGGCGTCTGGAGCATTTGCAATAACCTCTGCGCCTTCTTTAGCCATTTCTTCTATCTTCTGAAAGGGGTCTTGAGCTTCTTCCTCTGCTGATGGTGTCTGCTGATTGTTTTTTGTCCCAATCCCAAGCTCTCCTTTTATGTAATCCCCAACTACGTCAGTATCTAAAAGTTGATCCATTTCCTCTTTCACTCTTTCTCTACTTGATGTTGATCCAGCGACCGCGCCTAGTCTGTCGTATTGATCCCTGAGATCATTGTATCTAGCCAAAGCATCTTCATTTCTTTTTGACCGAGCATCTTTTGCCGAGTCTTTTGAATCCTGCTTTACATCATCTTTTTTCTCAGGCTTTTTATTTAATGCTCTTTCATTGATGACCCTTGCGCTATCTGCATCTACCAACTCAGCCATCTTGGGTTGGTTTTGATAGATCTCCTGATATATATCAGACCCTACTCCATCTTGATCTTTTCCAATTTTAACCTCTTGCCAAAACTCTTTAGTGTTTGTGCTTGGAGGGAAATCTTCGCCTAGGGGGTTTGGAGTCTCAATAGATTCTTCACCGAGTACATAGGCAACACGTTGTCCAAGTTCATTTACGCCCACGGCATGAATGTTTATTTTGTTCGTGTTGGGGTGATCTGGAAACCTATAAGAACCAGTTATAGAGGGGGGCTTTTTAAACCTATTTAGGGTGTGACCCATTGCCCCGTCTTGCGCAAGATACTTAGCCATTTCTGGATCTTTAACATCCGCAAATCCAGCTGCTGCTGCCTGAGGAACACTAAATCCACCCACTGTAATGTTGTCTAAGTCGTCAGAGCCACTTCCGCCACTGCCCCCAGAGCCTCCTTTACCGCTCTTGGCGCCTGGCATGACGTCAAACTTACTTCTCTCTACAAATTCATCCTCACCCTTTTCTATAACCTCTCTAAACTTGTCGGAAGCTAGGTTCTCACCGTCTCTAAACTGGCGCTTTTCCTCATCAGTAAGGTGATCGACAAGGCCTCTATCTTCTAGGGTTCCCAAAAGCTGAAGTCTGTGAGTCCTTCCTATGTCATCTGTCGTCAGCACGTTGTCCCTATAAGTATTCCTGGCTCTTGTCTCGTCCCACTGGCCATTTTTAAAACCAATGGCTGTAGATGTAGATTTTGACTTGGCCCAATCGTCTAGAGTCCCCACATCAAGGGCCTTGGTTCCGTACTTAAAAAAGTGATTTGGATCGGCAAAGCCAGTGACCTGACTAAAAGGTACTCTTTGACCCGTGTTGGGGTCTACAACAGTCCATTGACCGTTGACCTTCTGAGCACTTCCTTTTTCAAAAACCCCATTCATGGATAGGTTGTGCTGTACGGCGTAATCGTCAGCACCGTAGCTGAGTTCCTCCCCTATACCCATTCTTTTTTCGTATGCAGCCCTGCTTTGAGGGTTGTCAATGAGTCCTTTTGCTTCAGCGTCTTTCTCGCTCATGGAGTCGGCATGCTGAGAGAACTGACCGTACAGTCCTTTTAGCTCTCCAATCTTTGCTCTTGCTTGGGTTGGGTCTAGCTGTCCACTAGCAATAAGCTCTCTAACCTCATCAACTTCTTGCTGAAATATTTCTTGCCCAAACTGACCTATAGACGCAATGTCAAAGTCAGCTGCTGAGTTGAGGTCTTTCCTCCGCATATCCTCAGCCCTCTCAAATCTTCTTGTAAGCTCTCTATCCCTAGAGTCTGCCCTTACTGCAGCTTGTTGAACGCCAGTAAGATCGGCCTTCTGTACTTTGTCAAACCTGCCTGGAATGGGCGTGTTGCCGAATATATTAGACATTTTGCTTGTTGAATTTTTTTAGCAGGGCCTTCATCTTCTTCATCAACGCCTTAGAGTCTCCTTTGTTTACAAGCGCCTCTATAGTGCTCTGCTGATTGGGGTTAAAGACAAGCACGTTGTCGCCGTCTCTTACCATTGCTTCGTCTCCTGTAAGCTCTGCCTCTTTCTCTCCAGTCTCTTCGTCGATCAAAGCCTTCTTATTGGTCTTGTGACTAAACTCCCCCTCTGTCATGTGAACCTCTCCACCCTTGTTTGCAAATTTATATTGCCCACCTTTTTGATAATTACCCTGCATGTTCAAAAGCCCCAAAAGATCAGCCGTTGACATAGGTTGACTTCTATCTGACTGCCTTCCAGTAAAATCGCCAAGAGCTATCCTATCTGCAAGAGACGCACCTGAAGATGGGTCTACTGGGGGCAATAACGGATTAACGTCAGAGGCAATAAGAGGACCCATGCCAGCGTTGAAGTCAATATTTCCAGCACGTGGCGCAAGAGGATTATCGCCTCCTCCAGCTGGTGTACTGCTCATCCCAGAAAGTCTTTTTAAAAGATCACTAGTCTCACCAGAACCACCGCTGGCCTGCCTAGTCTGAGCGCCCCCCATAGCAATACCCTGTGCTGCCGTAGAAGCAAGGCCTGTAAGGGCATCCGTTCTTGCCTGCTGCGCCTGCTGAGCCGCAAGGTTTCCAGCATCCATCTGCCCCGCACCTCTTCTTAGCTTCATAGAGCCAAGAGATTGCATCATAGCTGCATTCTTTTCGTCTATAGTCTGCTGAGCTCCAGCTACTGCTGCGTCAGCTCTAACCTTTTGTTGCAAGCCTGCTAGCTCTGCTTTTTGAGCTCCAGCCTCTAAGCGGTCTAGCTGCTGAGGGAGCATAGCCGCTGATCTAGGGTCTCCATACCTGCTGGCCGCCAAAGCCGACTGCATGCTAGCAGTAGCCCTCTGAGAGGCCTGGTCAGCTACTTGCTCCGCATACATGCGCTGCTGCTCGCCTACGTCCCTTACGTCTTGGCTGAGCTGCATATCGTACTTGCCAGACTCAAATTCGCCTACCATCTGATCGTACAAGTCCTTTCCTGCTTTTGCCTGTGCCTCGGCAGCTTTCTTTTGCTGATTGGCTCCAATAGCCTTTCCGATTTGCTGCACACCCTGACCTACAAGAAGGCCTATGGTGATTGGATCGAGAGCTTTAGTAAGTCCTGGGTAGTCAAACCCAAGTATAATGTTGTATACAAAGTCGATCATAGTTGCAAATATACTTATTATCACTTAGAATGATCTAAGTCTGTTGGTTCATAATTAAGGTTTAGAGCGTATAGCTCATAAGGCTCTGATCCTAGTCCCATATTAAGCTGAGCGTACTGGCCTCTAGGCGGAGCCCCGTTGATGGCCTCTAGCGTTATCTGATACACAAAAAGCCTACCAGCATCTGATGTTGCCTGAAGAGTTCCTACAGCTGTTTTAAAGGCTGTAACGCCTGCGGCATCGAGGCCAGTGAACTTTACCTCTCTACCGCCTGATATTTCCGAAAATTCTGTTGGGTCTACTTCAGCACTAGGCCTTATAGATCCTGAGGATCCAATCAGGCTAGTAGATGTAATACCTGCAGAGATGTCTAGTGGCCCCCCTGTAGTTGAGTCGTAAAAGGCTTGATCTTGCATGAAGAAAAACTTAGTAGCCACCCCCGTGCTAGACAGGTCCTGACCCTTCATGTAGAAGTAAGCTACTTTGTTATCTTCTGCGTCTATAATAACGTCAGACGTTATCTCACCCAAGATGGCTATGTTGGAACCATCTAGAGTGACAGGAGAAAGGCCTATGTGACCATACAGTATCCCGCCTTTGTCTTTTATAGGACCCACAGAGCTGGTCTTTTCATATCCGCTATCTGAGTTCACAACAAAGCTGTTGGCTCCTACGATGTTGTTGCTCCCCTCGATAGAAAAAGATTTGTAGATCTTGTTCTGAGATACGTTCTTGTTGAAAGACACTGATATGCCGCTTCCTATAGGTGTCCCATCAGAAGCCATGTAGTACGCAGTCCTTGGAACTGCATTGCTGTTGTGCTTCCACACAGGCTCTTCTACCGCGCTTGCTTTGCCCGAATAAAAAGCTCTGCCTACTTTGGCAAACCAAGACGAGAGGTAGCTGTATTTGGTCTTCCAAAACCCACCCTTGTGACTGTATGCTATTGTTATGCTGCTCATGATTTTTGTTAATCAGGGAAGTTTCCTACACCCGCACCTTCAAACCCTACCACGCCTGCCATTATGTCTTCAAAGGACACACCCGCTATTGGTTGCCCGAAAATAGTCAAAAAATCCAGCAAGTCTTGGGATCCTACTCCCTCGTCTTTATTAGAGTCGTAGGCGAAAAACAAATTGTCAGCATCACCTGTATTATGAGTAAACCCTATAATTATTCGTTTTATTTGTTCAGCAGTTAGCTGTCCGTTTTGGAAGAAGTTTATTAGTTGTGAAAAATTTGATAAACCACCACCACCAGTTTCTATTGTTTGATTCCCAAATGCTTCAACATCTCCTTGAAAGGAGAAGTAGCTGTCAAAGGCTTCTGGAGAGCTATACCTTATTTTTGAATACGCCTTAAACCACTGAGTTAATGTGTTTACGCTGTTTTTTGGGTTTGAAATGGTCCCTCCAGCGAGATTGTTGGATCCTCCCCCACGATACGCCTGAGCCTCTTGAACTATCTTTCCCAAATCAGAAATCATTT